>Ga0302126_10000272_pt1 | contig 35716 bp, 30 predicted proteins | sample CB4_20m_MG_FD_203108 | JGI IMG/M metagenome (GOLD analysis project Ga0302126, IMG submission 203108) | Marine microbial communities from Western Arctic Ocean, Canada - CB4_20m | ecosystem: Environmental > Aquatic > Marine > Oceanic | place: Canada: Western Arctic Ocean | collected 2017-09-24 | reverse complement strand
CCTAAACCCTAAACCCTAAACCCTAAACCCTAAACCCTAAACCCTAAACCCTAAACCCTAAACCCTAAACCCTAAACCCTAAACCCTAAACCCTAAACCCTAAACCCTAAACCCTAAACCCTAAACGCTGATCGAGGCGAGCGCGGACATTAACAAAGCGGATGATAACGGCTTGACACCTTTCATCACGATCACCGTCGCGCCGGCGCTTTTAACAACGACGCGACGTCCGGTGTACTTTAATAGGTACCTTCTTTTGTATATTAAAACGCCGCAGCTTGCAAGAACCCGGCGACGAGCCCTAGAAACGCGCCCACTAGAATCAAAGTGAGCTCGTCTTCCTGGAACACCGGGTGCAAAACCCCTTCAAACTCTTCAGGCGACAGGGCTCGCATTTTATCACGTAGCGTAGTTTCAAGGTCGAGGGCTTGGTCGGAGTATGCGTACACCAACGGAAGGTGTTTGGGCAGATCCGCGAGCACGGCGTTGACCACGGTTTCTTCGATTGCCGACCACCGTTTGGCACCTATTAAATTCGCGAAGCACCCGACCGCCTTTTCCTCCGTCCGCGCCTTCGCGAGCTGCTCGCGCGTTTTCCGTTCCAGAATTTCAAAAAACACCGGGCTCGTTTTTTTGTTCCCCAGAATCTCACCCCAGATGTTCTCCGCGCTCAACACCCTGGACCGCAGCATCTCGGCGAACTCGCCGCTCACTTCGCTTTGCCGGCGCAGAAACGCGCCATGCAGGGTAAACGGCCCGAACGTTTTCGGGTGCACCGGGGAGAACATTAAGGTCAGCGCGAGCCAGTTCGTGGCGTACCCCACCACCGCACCACCCACGGCTAAACTCCACCACGGGTCCCACACCAGCCACTGGAGCATTTGAAAAATGCCAAACAAGAAACCAAAATACAACCCGCTCCTGCGAATAAACACAAACTCGTTCCGCCCGCACCGGCGGAACAGTTCCACGATTATTTTCTTATCCCGCGTCATGGCCCCCACGACTTGCGTCTTGACGTCCCACACCTCCGGGACCCGTGTTTGCATCTCAAGAAGAACAGCACTGACTAAAACTCGGCCGTGCTTCCGCGCCAGGTCCCTCGCCGCGAGCGTTGCGGCTAACGGCAGCGCCGCGACCACCGCCGACGCCCATTTTGGTAACGGCGAAGCGTTACCTTTCACTGTTGAACCCGTTTTACTTTCTGTTGCATCCCCTTCAGTTCCCAACAAATCCGTCACCACCCTTTGTGTGATTGCATCGATTCCCGGTTCAAGCAAGTTCCCGCACTCACCCCGATCCAGGCGCCCGAAAACCTCCCGCACGTCCAGTAACCGGCTGGTCATAAGGTCCACCATCGTGCTCGACATCTTGCGCACCTTGCACGGCACTATTCCTTGCCACCCGAACAACCCGAACGGGGTTTCCGGCCACCGCTTCAGGCTCAAACCGAAATACTCCTCGGGTGAGAAGATCATGGTCACCGCCAAAGCGTTGGTGAACCAGTTCAGAACACCCGCCACGAGCGGGATGGTGGCGTAGGCGACCCAATTCGTACAAAACTTTTGCACGTAAACCTCAAACTGTTTCTGGAAAAATCCCGCGTTGCCCGCGATCCACGACCCCACGAACCACCCGGATCGCGGAAGAACCAGGGCGGGAAGGAAACTCGTTTCCGAAATCACGTTTGCGTTCGCGTGTGCGGCGTTGGCGCGACCCGGTAAGCGCCGCAACAGCGCGCTGGAGGATGGCGATGCGCGGCGATTTTCAGTCGCGAAAGGCGAGGATTTCGACGATTGCACGCCGATTAAGGGCGAAGGCACCGTGGGTGCCGCGAACGCCGCCTGGGGCGCTCGCGCGCACGCGGACAGCGCCGCAGCGCCTGCGGCGGTACCGATCATACGTTTCCATCCCCCCGTTCCGGGTGAGGTTCCCGGAAAAGGTGTCGTCTCGCGACGGTCATCGTCTATCCCGGGCCGAATCGTTTCGGAGTTTCTTCCCGGGAACGCGCACGACGACGCGTTGGCACACGGTACCCTTCGGCGTACCGCCCTCGCGGTTTGCGAACCCCCCCGTTTCCGGTGTCCGCACCCGGCCAGGCCCTCAACGGCGACCCACCGAACGGGTGTGGACACGGCGAACATCCTGCCAACGCCACCACGCCCACCACGATTGTGATCGAGGACGATTCTCGGGACCGGTGATAGACGTGCCGAGTTCGCTGAGTTGGATAACGCTGTAATCGTTTTATGAGTGACCGGAAGTGGGTACCAGCGGCCAGTCAGCTGAACGGTTATTCCAACACCTAGGGCCGCTCTGGGGCCGCATGAAGGGCTAGGACATCGCCTACGTGAGATGTCGATGCGATGTACACCCAAGGAACGAATCAATCCACAGTACCCCATCATATACCTGTCAGGGGTGTGCAGAGCACGTGAGAGTCTGTTGAAGTTTTTCCCAGGCACCACTTTTTACTTTCACAAGTCCCACTTTCGGTTGGGGTACCCTAATTCCCAACCCCTAAACCCCTACCCCACCCCCAACCCTAAATTTCCGGTTGTGGTGGACATCTTGCGGTGGTCCACCCTAAAAAATCCCGGTGTTGGCCCCTATTTCGGTGGTGGCGGTACCCCAAAGAAGTGGTACCCGAGAAAGAAAAAGCACCAGTCCGTTTCCGGTCACCCAAAACCGGTCACTCGTAACCGGCATCTGAGTCAAAGCCTCATCTTCTTCCTTTCCAGGCAGCGGGGCTAAGGTACGGTTTAGTGATTGGCTCACATTTCAGCTTCTTTTACACTGGCTAGCACGCAACACAGGAACATGGTCCAGGTCACATGGTCTTTTTCTACTTTCTTTCGACTTTCTTTCTAATCACGCACCCTCCTCCACTCCCTCGACGGGCTTCCCAACTCACCCCCCACTTACCCACTTACGCGAAGAAGCAGTGGTCCCCGACGCAGCACCTGCCGTTGAGGTCGCACATGACCACGGAGGAGGCTTTGTTCGCGGCGCCGGCTTTGACGCGGGCGGGCACCGCCAGAAGTCGAGCCGAATCCTTTTGGCTTTTTCGCTTCGACGCGGCGCGAGTCGCTCGCTTCACCGCGGCGACCAATCCGAGACGCACAGAGGCGCTGGAGTGCGCGTTTGCCACAACCTGCGTTTGCGTTTTTTGTTCCGTGAGCACCGAGACGCCTCCAGTTTTGTTGAGAAGCGTGGCCGACGCGTCGCCGAGCGCGGCGACGCGTTCGCTCGTTTTTTCCGCCCGAGAATTTGTCCCGTCCACAAACACGGCTTGGCGCATCAGCAACAACGTGAGGAATCTCTTATCCGGCCTTTGGTCGTACCGGTTGACTCTCGCCAAGCCGCCGCGGAACGCGAAATGCGTCCACACGCCGATGGCAAAGTCCAGACGACGCGCAGCGGCGGTGGCGGCGTCGGCGACGGAGAGCGAAGAAAACGCCTTCTTCGCCGAAAACGCGGGCGCGTCCACGGACAAGGGAGGCGAAACCTTGCTCGAAACACGCTCGGGAGTCGCCCGCGCCGCGGCGATGGCGGAGGTCCAGCGTGTGGCTTGTTCCGCCACGCTCCCGGTGAAGTCCCAGCGCCACTTCTTCTTCTCCTCCGGGGAAAGCCGGTGGTCATCGACGGGGGGCGCGTCGGGAGACGCGCGCGCGTCGACGGTGCGCATCACACGCAACGCCCCACCTCGGTTCCCCTCCGCGGTAGACCAGAGAGACGTGAACTCGAACGGCTTGAGGTACCCGTGGCCGTACACGAAACGACCCGCGGGGAGGTGCGTCAGGTTGATTTGACCGCCAGCGACGCCGGCGCCGACGAGGGTTCGTTTGTGAGGCGCCGCCGCGATCACCACGGCGCTGCCATCCGCGGCATGCCCGAAACTCAACGGCGCGGAATGCGGGGTCCACGCCGCGAACGCCCTGCCTGAGTCGTCGAACAACGCAAGCGAAAAGACGTGTTTCTCGTCGTGAAGCCGTTTCAGCCACGCGCGCAACGCGTTGGCGCGCGCGCGCGGGTCGTTGGACGACGTATCTCGGTGCCCGATGAACTGGTCAATCAAGTCGCCTGCGAGCAGGGAGTCGTGCTGCGAGTACAACGCAGCGCTGACGTTGTGCTTGGTGAGAAGCTGCACCCCGCGGCGAGGGGGCGCGCGCGCGGCGAGTCCGCCTCTTTGGTCCGACGCCACCACGGCGTCGCTTGGCATGACGCTTTGAAACAAGGGCAGGGCGTCGCCATTTTGCGCGGTGTCCTTGGGGCGGACGGCGAGCATGAACAGCGCGTCCTGGAACACGGCGCTTTCTTCCGTTGCCGTCGCGTCGCGAGCCGCGCGTTTCGCGGGGGTGTACGTAGGGACGTTCGGGTCCAGACCGGCCTGGAAGGGCCCGGGTGTTGTTGACATCATGGCATCTCCAGCCCCGCGTTTCGGGGGGGTGTACCTCGGGACGTTCGGGTTGACCCTGACGTCGACGGTGGGCGGCATCATGGTGCGGTACGGCACTGGGGGGCTTGAGGATGTGTTGCGTAGGTAGTGCGTAGGCAAACGAACCGGGTCGTGTGCGTGGGATGCGTGCGGCACGGCGGGGACGCGCGGGATTGGAGTGCTCGAGGTGGGTGACAAAACGCCGGTTTCTTCGCGGGAAATCGGCCGCGTCGCACTTTTTGACCGGTTCCGGGCATTTGATTGGCAAGCAAGATTTTCTAGCCCTTTCTTTTTTTTTCATCTGCCATGCTGACTCGGAAAAAGGGCGTTTGTTGACTCGGATTTGGATATTTCCAGAAAGAAGTGAAGTCCGAAGAAAGAGCAGAGGAGACGCAATGACCTGATTTCAAGGGCATACATGCCCGTCGAGTTCAAGAAGGTAAAGCGGGGACCGAAGGAGGAGTTCCTTTGGACCGGAATGACAGCCGCCATCAACGGCTCGCCCATGTACTTTTGCAAGAAGTGCACCGGCATTTGGAATTCCCATGATTATCCAGCGGGTGAGAATGGCAGAGCACGCCCCCGGCATTTGAGGAGTTGCTGCATTTTTTGCAAATCAGAAGTTCAGCAGCAACTCCTGCTTCGCTCGACTCAATGTTGAGGACCTACCAAAGATGTAAAACGAAAAGATTAAGATTGTCGCGTCTCGCGTTCACTCCAACGCTCGCTACCGCTGTCCCCAAAATGCGTGATACTTTCTTTACAATATGTCGCGCCTGCCCACCCGACGACACGACAGACGATGGAACTCATCTCCCTGGGAGAGGCACTCCCAGGAGAAAGAGAAAAGGATTGCAAATCAATCCATAAATCCATCCCCGCGTCGCGCCGCGTTCGTCACACGTCGTCCCCCCGTTTCAGCGCCGCGAGCCGCACCGCGAGTGCGTCGAAATCCGGGCCAGCCTCGTCACCTGTATCGGTGACGTGTTCCGCGGCGTCGTCGTCTTGGGGGACGATTTTGGAAGAGTCCCCCAAAGCATCGCCGGCGTCGACGTCAAGCGGCGGCGCGGTCTCGGTGTCGTTCGAATCCGCCCCGGCTCCGTCTGGCGGCGAGCCGTTCGCGGAAGCCGCCGCCGCATCAAGCGCCCCTCCAACGCCTCCTCCTATTCCGGGAGGAGGGGACGGACGCGCGTAGTCGGGGGTGGGGTGGGTGAGGGTGTTGACCGGCGATTTTTGCGTCTCCGAGGCTTCCTTCTTTGATTCCTTTTCGCCGGGAGTCGCGCCGGTCGTGTCGTCGGCGTCGCAATCGTCGAACTTGGTCTCGTTCCGGTCGCTGCCCGCGACCTCCGTCACCGATTTCCCCGGTACCGACCCCCCGTTTTTGTTCGAGGGAGGCGCCGTGTCAATTAAGAACCCAGGAGGAGGTAGCGGGGACGCACTGGTGATCACACCGACCGTGTGTTCCGAGCGCGCGTGACTCGTTCCGCGCGACGAGGAGACACCGCCGGCGGTTTTAGCGCCACTCTCGTCGCCCGCGAAACGGCTCGCCGCATCCGCCGCCGCCAAAGCTTCCGTCGCCGCGGCTCGCGCCGCAAACGCAGCCGCGCCCGCGTCCGCGTACTGCGCGTTTGTTGTTGTTGTTGTTGATGTTTCAGTCTTTGAGTTGTTTCGCGTCGCGAAGTCTTTTTTGTCAAACTTTGCGCCGTGTTTCGCCGCGATTTTTTCAAGCGCGTTTATTCGCGCCTCCTTCGTCGGCGCCGCGACTGCCAGTTTGCCAATCGCCAAAACATGCACCCCGCACGCCCCCGCAGTCGTGGCATCCGCGCACGCGGTGACGTACTGTGTGCCGTACTTCCCAGCGAATTGGTTCTTTATGTCGTTCAGTTCCGGGATCTCGCCGCCGATTCGCTTCGAGCAAAACACAACCGTCGCCACCGCTTGCCTTAAATCTTCGGGAACCTCTGGACTACCCACGATCAGTGGAAGCCGGACCACCAGAAGCTCGCAGTGAAGGTCCAGCAGCTCGAACGCATCGAGAAGCGCTTCTTCCCGTAACACCGCCTCCACGCGTACCGCCGCGGAATCGTGCTTACCCGCGACGAGCAAATCCGCGATGTCGCGTCGCATAGTAACCAGCGCGTTGGTTTTTTTGTTCCGAAGCAGCTTCACCCGCCCCAGACACAGCCGAAGCGCGGTCTTACACTTGGACGCGTTGAAGTGAGGCCCGCCGAAGAAACCACCGAACATACCCATCGTTTCGGTCTCGCGTCTCCCGCGAAACCCGGGAAAACGCAGCGCGGCACGCAGTGACGCGAGGACGTCACCTCGGTCTTCGAGTTTCTTTCCGGACACGTGTGGTAAAAAAATCAAAAACTCTTCGAAATTGAAAAAATGCATCAGATCTCGCGTGCAGCATCGGAGGAGCACGATGGCGTGCGTAAGCTTGGCGGGTATGCACGCGGTGGCGCGGATACCCACGAGTACCGCGCGCACCCGGCGGCCGTTCCAAACGACGCGCGTTTCGCTCCACGACGCACGCGAACCTTCCGCGCTCGCCGGATTTGTTTCACGTCGTGTCAAACCGCACGCGCTTCGGCACACCGAGCAGTCCATCTGGATCGACCAGACACGCAGGCAAGGGCGTGCTCTTGGCGACACGCGAACGCCCAGGCGTCGGGCGATGGCACGGAACGAGTCTATACCTTCGGAAGGCGAAGCTTTTCGCCGAGCATATGTTCCCCAGAGGTGCGTGCTTCCCTCGTACTCGCTTGTTTACGATTTCTCCTGCCAAAGCAGCGTGAGCTGACAAAACTCTTTTCGCTCTTCGACGCAAACTTAAAACACACAGTGAGTCTCCGAAGGCCTTCAATGCCGAACGATGGATTAAAAAGGTGCGCACTCCGCATTGATGAGAGGTGTCCATGACCCATTCGCCTTCACCGTTCTCGTTGCCCGTCAACGGCGTGTAAAACTCACCCTCGAACTTTCATTCCTCCGCAGGGCGTCGCGCTGGTCTGCTCTGAGTGCGAAACCACGGAGACGAGTATGTGGTGCACCAACAGGGACGATAAGGACAAACCGGTCTGTCAGGTTTGCTACAAACGACAGGTATGTCATGCGCGTCGACCCAACGCGTCCGTATTTCCATAATCTTTGTATCGTCACATCCTGACCCAATACCCGCGGTGCTCTTTTTCACAGCTCGCTGCCAGCCGTGGCAAGTGCTCCAAATGCGGTAAGGATGGGGGAAACACAAGCGAAATGCGAAGGTCGAGGCTCAATAACGACGAGTGGCACTGCATACCGTGTAGCACACGACAGGTGCGCATTTCGTGGTTCTCCTCTCTCTCTCTCTCCTTGCCCTAGCCACATTCATAGGCATGATGACTTCCGTCACAAGCTGTTTCGTCTCGACTCACGTCGTTCGAGTTCCATATTCTTCGCAGGAGCTGGCCATCGAAACCGCCGCGGGGACGACGTGCGTGACGTGCGGGACGGATACGACTAGTTTGTGGTAAAACTGCAAGGATAAGCCCGGAACTAAAATTTTCATGCCTTGCTACCAGAAGAACCAGCTGGACGTCGCCGCGGCCGCGGGGACGACGTGCGTGAAGTGCGGGACGGATACGACCATTAGGTGGCTCAACTGCAAGGATAAGCCCGGAACTAAAATCTGCAGGCCTTGCTACAACAAGAACCAGTTGGACGTCGCCGCGCCCGCGGGGACGACGTGCGTGAAGTGCGGGACGGATGCGACCAGTGAGTGGTTCAACTGCAAAGAAAAGCCCGGAACTAAAATCTGCAGGCCTTGCTACAACAAGAATCGGTTGGACGTTGCCGTGGCCGCGGGGACGACGTGTGTGAAGTGCGGGACGGATACGACCAGTGAGTGGTTCAACTGCAAAGATGAGCCCGGAACTAAAATGTGCACGCCTTGCTACCGCAAGAACCGCTACGAAAAGAAGAAGGCGGCGAGCGCAAACGAGCAGTGACGCGCAACCGAGACGTGAAGACCCGCGACGAGCGCGGTGTTGCGTTTTGACGAGCGCGTCAATAGAATCGTACGTACAGGTTGTCTATCGATATATCGGGGGGATCCGGCGCCATTTAATACCCAACACCCCCCGTACTAAACCCCGGACTCGACGTACGTGTACACGTTGTTTTCCATCAAAACGCGTTCCACGGTTTCCTTCGCGATTTGGTTTTGCTGTTTCCGCCGCGCCGCCGCGGCGACGTCGTCCCTGTTGTCCAGGGAGTACGCAATTCCCCCCCCTGCGGCGCGGCCCTGCGTTCGCGCCCACGCCACGGCCCTGCGTTTGTTTTCGCGCAAACGCTCCACATCCGCAAGCGCCTCGCGCTCGGCGGCGGTGGCGTAGTGCCCTTTCGCCGTGGCTGAGATTTTACATAAAACAAAGTGTCAGTGTTTCGTGATGTGGCCTGAGTAAACAGTCGGGCCGTAATCGGGCTGAACTGGGAGGCGGGATTTGGGAAATATGAAAGGAAGGTATTTTAAAGAAAGTTCAACGACGCGCACCTTTCAACACGGCTTGCCTTCGAAGTTTCGTGGCGAGGTTCTCGTTTTTCGATAGGAAGTTCTTGTCCACGGTTTGCGCGAAAACGGGGGGCGGGGTGCTCATGACCTTGGCCCTCAAACTCGCAAACGGCCAGCGCGTTTCGGGTAACGCGTTTTCATCCGCCGCCGCGTCATCGACGATTTTGCGCAAATCGTTCAAACGCTCGGGCGAGGTTTTCACGAAAAGCTTGAACTCGCTCACCGTGGTGCTCGGTCGCGATTGCTTCGCCTCCTTTTGAGATAAATAAAAGAAAGTGTCAGTCTTGTATGGGCAATCAGTCAGCGGAATGTGGTAAATGGGAAATACGTACCTTCAAGCGACGGAAAAACGACGCGTGCAGGGCGTCGAAATCGGGAACCGGTTTCCGCGGCGCGGGTTGGAAACTCCACTTTTTTTTAAGCCCAACGGTTTTCGTGTCGTTCGTTTCGGGGTTCGACTCGCCGCCGTTCGTCTTCGCCGCGGTCGCCGCCATTCGGTTCGGCATCTTGGCGTCCGCGAGTTTCATTTGCGCGTTGATTTTCGCCTCATCCTTTCGTCGCGCCGCTTCCGCGTTCATCGCGGGCAACCGGAGCTCCGTGACCGCTTGCGGAATGGGTTTGGCTTTGAACGGACGCTGGAACTTGTTGTGCCTGTCCTTTGTTCGCGTTTCTCTGTCAAGCGTTTCGGTTTCCCGCAGCTGCTGGTCACGCACGTAAAACGAAAACGGCGCCTCGGTTTCCACCATCGCGCGTTTCCGCATCTCGCGATTACGCTCGCGCCGCGCTTTTTCCGTGGAGACCATCTCCGTGAACCGCGGTTCCTTGGTGCTTCTTGGAACCGCGGTGGCTTTGATGGGTGAAGGAAAAGTGTCAGTCCCGTGTTGGGCGTGTATTGGACGATGTATGGACAACAGTCAGAGTAATCGGTCTGAACAGTCACCAGCGTTAGAGATAAATCAGTGTGTGGCGGATTTGGGAAAGATGAGCCCAATACGTACCTTTGAAGCTCACCCCGAGCTCCGCGTCCAACAAAGCCGCTTCCACCAATAGGTCCTGTTCCAGCCGCTGTTCCGAAATCGTCTTCGCCCTCGTCGCGTCTCTTGACAGGAACGAAGGCGGCTTCGGTACCGTCGCGGTTTTCTTCACGGCGCGAACAAGCACGGACGGCCGGGGAAAGCCGTCGCCGTGGTGTCCGGAGCCCAGGAAACTCGCGTTGTTCGTGCCGACGTTACGGGCGGAGCTGGGTCTAGGAACCGTCGCGCGCGCCACGGGCGCGCTCGCGCGCGTCGCGGAAACCGCCGCGCGAGCCGCGTCGAGCTCCTCTATGGTACTTTCCACGGCGGCTCCAGGCTTTTGCGTGACAGCAGCGGATGCGGGTCTTGTTGTTGTGGCCTTGGCATCCGTCGTTTCCGCGTTTTTAGGATCCGCGGTCGAAGGCCTTCTTGCGTTCAAGTTGGGTTCCCCCGTGACCGGCGCGTTCGTGTTACCGTCGCCCTTTCGGTAATCGTCCATCCACTCGTTTTGCGTTTCGAAACCCGCGGCTAACGCGTCGTCTTCGGTTTTAAAACGGCCCAACGCCGCTTCGTTCTTGCCCGCCTTAACCTTGCCAACCGCGATTTCGTGCGCACTAGGCATTAGCTCCGCCGCCAAGAGCTCGCGCTCCAAGTCCGAATCGTACCCGCCGCTTTGTTTGAACTTTCGTGATTGTGAAGGAAAAGTGTCAGTCTTGTATGAGTAAACAGTCAGGGTAATCGGACCAAACAGTGTGTCCCCGGATTTGGGATATACAAATACGTACCTTTTCCTCCATCGCCTTTTCGAACTTTGCGAGGCGGTCGTCGGAGTACTTAGCCTGTGCTTTTTGCAAATCCTCATCCAGGGTTGATTTTGACGAGTTCGTGGCTTTACCGAAAGGGGGGGCGTTCCGCGCGGGGCCCCTGGCCTTTTCGGCTGACTCGACGACAGGCGGCGGCGTGACGTTTTTGGAAACGGCGCTGAGGGGCGTTTCCGTCGCCGACCACGGATCCGCCGCGGTTTTCGCCGGATCCGCCATCGTTTTCACATTCGCCCTCAACGCGGCGAGTTCGGATTCCAGCCGAGTGACGTATTCCTCGGACATGCGGGTCGGGGAGGCGCGGTGGAAGGTGTCCGGTTCCGGGTCACCCGAGACGGAACCGACACCGACTGTGGCGTCAACGGAAACGTCCACGCTCGGTTCCGGGGTTTCGCGGTACCGCGCCATCGACGCCTGTTTTTGTTTTTTTTGTCAACGTGGGACAATAGCAATAGAGATTGGGGACCGTGGGGACGTTCGGTCAACTGGTGGTCACGACGTGGAGGAGTATGGGTTTACCTCGGGGAGCTCGGGTGGTTGGAGTTGCGTGGCTTGGGGACGGGGACGGGTCGCGGGGACGGGATCCCCCGGACCACCCGTTTCACTCGTAAACGGAGGTTCGACGCAAGGGCGGCCGCGTGTTTGGTGTGCGTGGGATCCCGACACAGGCGCGTATTGTGGCCGTTTCAAATGCAAAAGGCCGTGGTGGGTGAATCACGGCGGGCCGGCAAACGCACCTGCAACGAGTCCGTGCTCGTGCCGACGGCATCGTCCACGAGAGCCGCCAGGCCCGCTTCCACGGCGACCTCCGCGGCGGCGGTTAGCAACTCCCCGCCACCCGTGGGGACGCGCCGGATTCCGACTTTGTCGTTCTCGGACGGTTCCGAGAACGAAACGTGTTTCTCCTTCTCCTCGGGGGCGGACATCACTGCTGCGGGAAAAGGGTTACCCACGAAACCGACGCGTGCGAGGAGCGGTGTGGGCTCAGAGCGCGGTCAACGCGCGGGCAAGCTCGCGTAGGCGCGCAAAACGCGTGCGTCTCTCGATGTGCCGACGGCGGTAACGATGAGGCGCGTGATGCGGGCAAAACCTCTCGGAGGAGCAACGGGCAAAAGTCACTGGCCAAAAGCAAAAATCCCGATCAGCAAATGTTTTGGCAAACGCGGGTGGCTGTCAATTCATTCTGAAAAACCGAGCGGTCGTATAAGCGCACGTCCCGCACGTTCGCGTCAGTCAGTCCTGGACGCACTCGTTCGACGCTCGTGGCACCGCCGTGAGTCACGCGGTTGAATCGTGTCGGTTACGGTACCGACGACAGACCCTCGGACGTTCACACGAACTCGTTTTCCGGCGCGTAAGGTTTGGCGGGTTCAGCTGCGGAAAAAGCAACTTGCTTCGCGAAATCGCGATACGGAAGACGGTAGATAACAGGCGCGATGTCGCCCCCGGAGACGACACCGAACAACGCCGCCACCGATGTGGGTAAAGACGTCGCTAGCAAGGTAAGTTTCAGGTCGATAAACTGTTTCGGGTCTCGAACGAACCGCTCTTGCGCAATCGCGGATTGATGCAGAGAAATCAAACTAGGGTTGGTCGCGTCAGTTTTTTCATCGATCCCGACATCTTTTCGCCTCCACCCGGTCCCGTCCACACCCGCGACACCACCGCGAATCGCGTCACACAAACAAACCCACAGCCGTTTTGATCCCACCGACGCGTAACGCACGTCACCACGCCTACGCATTTCCCCCGCTGACCTCGCGTTCCCCCGTTACCACCAACCCATCGCGCGTCTCTTTCGCATTATTTCCAAAACGCAGGTTGTCGAGCAACCTGCGCCAGTTCCGTCGCGGCCCGTACAAGCTTGGTCTTCCCTGTTCCGGGGCGCCAGTGACGCGGCGCCGAAAAACGTAACCGCTGCTCACGCCAAGCCTGACACGAGGGTTGTGGAGACGGCGGGAGGCACGGTAGCGTCCGATACTGGGGACAATAGCCGCCGCGCGGATGCCCCGGCCGCGGCGCCTGTGGAGGACAAACCCAAAAAGACGTGGGGCAAGCCGAGTTCTGACGCGCCGACCGCCCCGGTCGCGGGCGCGACTCCGGTAACCTGGCCCACCCTAGGCGACGCGAAGGACCCGAACAAGAAAACCCCGGAAACTTTTGTCACGAGCAGCACCACCCTTGGTAACCAGTCCGCGGGTACCGACGACGCCATCGGCGACGGCGATGGGAAAAAACCCGGAGGCGAAGGCGCCAAGAAGAGCAAAAAGAAAAAGACCCCGGGGGGCGTGGACAAAGGGATTGCAGGCGACGAGCGTGTTGATGTTTCCGGCGACGGCAAGAAGCGGGAAGGCGGCGTCGCGGGACGCGCTTCCCGAGGTGGCAGGGGTGTGGAGGATGGCGCGGCTGGCGCCGGCAGAGGTGGGCGCGGCGGTAGGGGCGGCCGCGGGGACGGCGGCAGGGGGGCGGGCGCTAATCAGCCGCCGGGTGCCACGTTCGGGTTCGCCAACGGCCGAGGCGACGGGTACGGCAACGCGAACGCGAACGCGCCCGGGAAAAGCGGCCGCGGGGGGCGACCCACCGGCGGCCGCGGTTCCGGCCAGGCGGTGGTGGGCAACCCGCAAGCCTCCGTTCCCTTCACCCCGTCGCATGCGGGGTTCAACCCCTCCGCTGGGTACTACGTCCCGCGCGCGCAGATGGGTCCGCCGAGCGTTTTTTACCCCCCGAATTTGGCCAACCAGATGGGCCCCGGTCCCAACGCCCAAAACCCTCAACTCGGCGGTCCCCTGGGTGGTGGCGGGTCTTCCCTTTCCGTGGTCCAGAAAGACCAGGTCCTCGCCGCGGTGCGGCAGCAGGTGGAGTACTACTTCTCCACTGAAAACCTGGTGAAGGATGTTTTTTTGCGCTCAAAGATGGACGCGGGCGGGTGGATCCCCCTCCCGGTCATCGCGGGGTTCAACCGGATACGCATGATGACCCCGGAACCCAACGCAGTGCTAGAGGCGATCACCGGGTCCCTGATAGTGGAGATTCAGCGAACAAACGGACCGGTACGTGTTGGGCGTTTCCCTGCAATCCCAGCCTTCCTGTTTTACCTCTAACGCGCCTGTGACTGTACAGACCGATGGCCGGTGACTGTTGACCAGGCCATTGTCCAATACACGCGATTCACAAGACGTTAACCACTTTTTCTCACAAACACAGGATGGGTTCAAGATGCGCAAGATGACAGATTGGAAAAGCTGGGTTCCCGCGGACCGCGATTCGGATTCAAAAAACGTTAACGTCACCGCCGGGTTGCCCACCATCACCAGCCAGGTGGAGCTTTCCTTGGGCGGGTTGGATGTGAGTTCCACGAAAAGTGAGACTAACAACCTTGGTAAGCCTCCGGGAAAACCCCCCATGGCGCCTCTCACCGAGACGGGAGGAAAAGACGGAGGAGCAACCTCCACCCAAATCGAAGACGAGTTTGAGATGTTCGAGATGGACGAGGATTTCGACGGCGCCGGCGGCGACAAAACGCAAACGCAAGCGCAACCGCAAAAAGACGAAGACTTGGACGAGGATTACGGCGACGACACGATCACGGATGAGGATATCGGGCGTTTGATGATCGTGACGAGCCGGGGGGGCCGGGGGGGGGGGGGCAAGCGGGACGGCCCCGGCGGGTTATCGAGCTCGCAAGGCGGGCGCCCGCCGCGGGACGAAAACGCAAACGCCACGATCAACGAGGGCTTGAGGTTTTACCAACGCGAACTCAGGGGGCAGGGCGGCGGCGCCGGCGAGAGCTGGAAGCGCGGCGGCGGTTTGAGCGGCGCGTTCGGGACGACGCCCGGGGGTTCGTCCGTGGGTGCGCAAGGGACGCACGCGGGGAGCTACGTGCGAGGCGGCACGCACTTCTTCCCTTCGTCGTTCAAGGAGAGCGGCGGGTTGGGGAGCGCGGGGGAGCGCGGCGGGGACGATATCGGGTGGTTGCTAGGTGGGACGTCGCCCGGAAGCGCGCAAGGTGCGGGGGTGAACTGGCGCACCGGGGAGGGGAGCTCGGTGGGCAGCGATTCTGGTAAGGGGGTGTTGTCCTCGTCCTTCGGCGGGCGGTCCATGGGCGCGTCTCCCGGGCGGGAAGGCCGGGGCGGTTCTTTCGGCCGACGGCGGCAATCCGTCACCGGCCTTACCGGCTCACCTGGAGGGAGCCTTTACGGGTCTCCGCGGGACATTCCCGCGTTTCAGCACCCCAGCCACTCGTTGCTTGAGGACAACGGGTTCAAGCAACAGAAGTACCGCGCGTTTTACCAGCGGTGCGCGGACGATCGCAAAAAGCTGGGCCCTGGGAACTCGGAAGAAATGAACACCCTGTTCCGGTTCTGGTCGTACTTCCTAAGGGGGACGTTCAACACGAAGATGTACAAGGAGTTCTGCTCCATGGCGGAGGAGGACGCGCGTTCGTCGTACCACTACGGGCTGCAGTGTTTGTTCCGGTTCTACTCGTACGGGTTGGAGAAGAAATTCCGCCCCCTGATTTACCGCGACTTCGAGGAGTACGTGGTGCGCGATTACGAGTCCGGATCTTTGTACGGCCTGGAGAAGTTCTGGGCGTTCCATTACTACCACAAGAGCGAACAGAAGCCGAAAATACGTCCGGAAATTCAGGACCTGCTTCAGCACAAGTTCAAAACCCTGGAGGATTTCCAAAAGGAACAGCGCGTGCGCGACGCGGCGGGTGGGAAGAAGGCGGGCGAGGCGTGACGTGACTTGATAATTAGTCTGGACTCGGTAAACAGTGTTGGATTTGGGAAATGACTTAGAGAAATAGAAAAAAAAAATTAAGGGGACGGGTAGTGGGACGCACAGGTAGTACGGAGTTGAGGACTATGGCGGCTGATACCAACATGGGCAACGCGTTTGGCCCGGAATCAAAGGAGACGAATAAAACGCCATATGGGGATCGATACAGTAGAGCCGTCGCGTTTACCGCTAGAAACGACGCGAGGATGTGGTGAGGATGAGCATTCGATGCTTCTTTTTTTTAATCGAACATCGAGCTAACTAGAGCGGCTAAATCGACTCTTTTAAAACGGCAGCTCGATTCCGTTCGTCGCGAGCAGGTAAACGATTCCCACTAAACCTATCCCTCCTGCAACCGCTGCTGGCTCCAACGACCCCAAAGAAGAAGACCCTCCCACCAAGCTCTTGCGCATGGTCACCGCCTTGACCTTTGCTTCCGCGACTTTCCCGTTTTCGTCGATGGTTAGGTTCGGCGTTTCCTGAGACGTAAAAAAGCCGAAAGTGTCAGTGTTTCGTAAGGTGTATATCCGGGATTGGACAGGGTAGACGGAGTGTGACTTCGTAACTGTTACCACGGTAGCAGGTACCAGTACCTGTGAGTAAACAGGAGACGGGTAATCGGGCCGAGCAGGGAGGCGGAACGTGGTCAACGGGAAAGGCCCTCACCGCTTCCGTGAGCACCGGCTTGTACCCGGATTTTTTATACAGCCCGATGGCTTGTTTGTTCTTAGCCTCCACCACCAGAACTGTTTCCGTGTAGCCCCACTCCAAACACTCCTCCTCTATGGCACGCATCAGCGCTTTGGCTATTCCCTGTTTTCGGAAAGCGCTGTCCACCGCAAGGTTCGCGATGACCGGTCGTTCCGTCACCGCTCTGCGATTGTACGACAAAAGTGTCAGTCTTGTACATCGCGATGTATGGACAAACAGTCTTTGGCAAACAGTCGGAGGGATTTGGGAAATGCAAGACGTACAACTCGCCGTCGCTCTCCGCTCGCCGTAGCGGGACGTTCACCACGAACTTCTGAACCTCCGCGCCGACGCACCCCACGACCTTGTTCGTGTCCGCGTCTTTAATCACGAACATCACGCCTTTGTTCTTTTGGTTGTACCTACTCACCAGGTCTTTGCGCTGCGCGCCGTTTAGGTACGCAAGTTCGCTTTTCGTGATCCGGTCGCCGCCCCCGTTTCGTTTTAAAAAAAAAGCATCCACGAAACACTCCGCCGCGCCCGCGTAATCCTGGCCACGGGCGCGCTCCATCGGGCGCAGCGCGCTGGTGGTTGTTTTATTGCAGTTCCTTGTGTTGGTGTTACCAGTCATAGCTCGTCGTTTGGACAGACGCGTTTCGTTTAGTCCACTACCTCTGAAGGCTGAGCGACGACATTTATTTTTCGCCAGAGCACCACGATCGCGACGGCCGGTGGACGCAGTCGCCGCACTCGCCTGAGCCGCAATCGAGAAGCACGACATCCCACACGACGACACGGCGGCGGTGGTCGGTGTCGCTGAACACAAGAAAATAAACAGTCACACAGAACGGGCGCTCCCAGGTTTGACCGAGCCCGGGACGCACACATCTCAGATATGCTGCAGGCTATCGTCCGAGGACACGTCAGACAGACACGTGGAAGAACGATCAGGTGAGTTCGGAAAGCTGAAACACTGAGAAATTTCGCCTCTACAAGGTTGTGTTACTGCCTCCTGAACCCTCCCCTGCTTCACCCTTTATTCCCTCCCGTCCCTCAGCTCAGGTCCCTCAAATAAACCCCCCGTCTCACCGCGTTCGTCACGCCCTCGTTGTACTTGTACGAAACCCCCCCGAACGCGCCGCCTTTGTGCTTTTTGTTGTCGTTGGCTTTTTGTGTCGGCCCTAACCCACCCATCGCCGTGGCTAACCGTTTCTGCGCTATTGTTTTGTTCTCCTCCACGGAAGCCTGTTTCGTGACCTGGTCGCTCGCTCGCAAAGGGGGCGTCCCCGGGCCGTGCATGGACAATGACGCGCGGCGAATCTGCTCCAGCTTCACTTCGTGCGTCAGCATCTGCTTCGTGCCTATTGGTAAATACCGCCGGGAAACGAAGGAGAGACTCGCGTCTTGTTTCTTGTCCAGATGCGTGTGCGACGATTGGTCGCCGTACCCGCTACCTTTCCAGCCGCCGCCGCCTTTCCAGCCACCGGAACCGCCAAACTTACTGCTCCCAGGCTCTAAATTGACTTGTGGCACGCCTTGGCCGAACAAAACCAAATCGTCAATCGGCGGGTCCAGGTGTAGCGTCGCCGGCGCGCCTCTGAACGCGTTGTGTGTTTGCCGCGAATCCTCAATCGGCGCGGCGTAAGTCAGCCCCAAACAAGCCATGGTGCTCACGGTTGACCTCAAAAGAACAAGTTCGTGCGGTTTCATGAAGTTGGAGGAAACCGGCCGGATTTCAGGCGCGATTGTGGTCAACACGAACGGCGCGATTTCGCACGCCAGGGTTTGGTTCGAAATCACCGCCAAGGCGTGGCCGTTCAGGGGCTTGGCGTGCGCTGACCAGTTCCTTAAAGTGTCCCGCCGTTTTTGTTTCTCCCGGAACACCTTGCCGCCTTGCGGCCACTCCAAAAAGGCACTCACCGCGGGCGCGTTGTTCAAAGTGGCGTGCATGCGCATCACGGAGGCGGTTACGTGCGGCAGCAGGTGCCACTTACGAGAAATAAAGGGAAAGGGTCAGTCTTTCGTAATGCGTATGAGTAATTACGGGCGGACAATCGGAAAACAGTGTCAGGATTTTGGAAATCAAATACGTACCTGCTGTTTCGTTCTCGCCGCGGTGGTGAAGTAGTCGCCCACACAAAGCGCGTCAAGCGCCGCCGCGCACTTGCCCATGCTCGCGTCTTGGAATTTCGCGCTGTGCACGTTTTCGAACAAGCCGTCGATGAGGAGTTGGTCATCCCCAAAGGACGCGCACTGGTTCGCGAGGTTTTTTTGGTGCTTGTCCCGGGACGCTTTCCGCGTGCGTTTGTTCGCGATGTGGCCGGACAGTAACGTCTGCCACAGCGACCGCGCCTGGACGGTCAGGTCCTTCTCCCCGCACGCCGCGCCGATCGCGGCGACCGTCGCGGCGTCGCCACCCCCGCCGCCTCCGCCAGAGCCGTTGTCAACATCAAGCAACGTCAACCCCTTACCCTCCTGGTTGATCATCTGGAGCGCGTTGAGACACGCCCGGATGTCCCCTTTTGAGTGTGAACGAAAAGTGTCAGTCATGTATTGGGCGATGTATGGACAAACAGTCACCAGCTGAGAGATAAAACAGTGATAGGATTTGGGAAAGGACCAAGGCCGTACCTTCCGAGCGCTCCGCCAGGAAACCGAGCGCGCGCGTATCCGCGGCCATGTATCTTTTACTGAGGTAAATAAAAGAAAGTGTCAGTCGTGTATGGACAAACGTGGAGGCGGGATTTGGAGAGGCTCAACACGTACCTGCACACCTCCCGTAAACGCCCGTTCAAACGCGCGCTCGAGGGCGGCGCGAGCTTGAACACCTTCGCGATTTCCCGCAAAGGACGCAACGCCGGGGCGTACGGGTCGTTGCAGATGCAAATAATAGGCCGCATTAGCGGGCCGTTGCCTTTGCGTTTCCCTTGATTTTTGGAGTTGTGGCCGGGCGCGTGTTTGGTGGTGCGCAAAACGCCATCCTCCGCGCTCTCGCTTTCCAACCGCGCGTCGCGTTCCGTTTGCGCCACTGATTTCGGTCCCCGGCTGCCGTTCACAATCGTGAGCAACGCGTGAATCGCCCCCTTGCCGTCCGCCCCACCAAGCGCGCCGTCTATTTCGTCAATCACCACACAGTTCGGGCGCGTATCCCCCATCAACACGCTTCGCATCTGCGTCGCGTCGCAAACCCGCTTGTGCAACGCCTCTGCGCCCCTGTCGTCGCTTGCGTTTACCTCCACCACGCGGTACCCCGCGTGCTTAGCGGCGACGTGCGCTAAGGTCGTTTTACCCACCCCGGGCGGGCCTGATAGCAGCAAAACCTTCGTGGTGGGCCTTCCGTCGCTGTCAAGAGGGACGTGCGTGTTGTGCGCGCCGTCTTTAACACCGCGAGCGTGTGACGGTCCGGGAACGAAGTTGCTGCCGCCGCCGAAGACGCCGCCGCCTCCACCGCTTCGTCCGCCCGCCCTTCCTCTGCCGCCGTCCCGTCCGCCTCCCCGTCCTCCGAACCGCACGTCACGCGCCGGTTTAGGGGGCGCCCTTTTAAACACCACCCCATCCCACGCCTTGAGCCAGTGAAGCACCTCCCGGTTGACGTTTTCCGCGGACAGAAGCTCGGTGAAGTTCTTCGGGGCGTGCGCGTCGACCCACAAGCCTGTTTGCCCAGACGAGGTTTCGGTTTCGCCATCGTTTTTCTTCGCCCCGAGTGACGAACGTCGTCGGTCCTTGGCGGGATCCGCGGTTTTGTTGCCACCCCCGCTTTGCTCCTCTAAGAGCTTGCGTTTCGCCAACGCTGCCTCCCTCCGCGTGTTCTCAAGCCGGTCCAGCAAAGTCTCGATGGGTTCGCCCAGCAGAAACGACGCCGCCCCGGATGTTTTCACGTCGTGCTTGCCAAACCCGAACGTCGCTTGCGCCGCGGTTTTGGGTTCCGCCTTGACGAACGCGCGTTTGCCATCCGAACCGGTCACCACCACCGCTTCGCCCTCGATCGCCAACGCGGAAACCCTGGGTGAATCGCACCGCGCGTTGGACGACAACGGCGGCGGTTTGAAACTCGCAAAAAGCGCGAGCTCATCCTCCTCCTCGGAATCGTCGGCATCTTCGCCGTCGCCCGAGGTGGGGTCATCGGCCGGGTCACCCGCCCCGCCGCCCGCAACCTGCGTCCCTCCGGCTTGTGCGAGCCACTCCAGGTCGTCGTCGTCCGCGCCTGTGGTTGTTTGGGCGGTCGGGGTGGTGGTCGCGGTAACAGTTTTCCCCGCACCCCCTGATGCCCTTCCAGGCCCAACCGCCTGCTCCTCCATCATCTGCATCATGTCCTCCTCGTCCGCATCCGCGCCGAAGTCCCCGTCATCCTCCTCGATGAGGTCGTCCATGTCGAAGTCCCCGTCATCGGCCATTGTGAAGGGCGCGACACCGCAACACCGGTCTCCAGCGGGGGCACGCGCGCGACTCGAGGGACGCGCGATCGAAGTGGCTGTCGCTTCGTCCGAGGCAAGTTTGAAACTCGTTTTTGAACAACTGCTATTCGAAAAGGTTGTGGGCAGAATCGTCAACTCCCACGAAAGCCAAAAAAAAAGCAACGACTTTTCAACCTCCTGGGTCGCGTCGCGTGTGGGTCGCACTTCTTGGCGCGCGGAGGCGTGCGGTGACGAGAGATCCGATCGAGAGTGATGGCACGAAAGAGGTGCTCGCACGGGATGGAGAAACACCGCTGCGTGGAGTGCGTCGGCTGCCCCCACGGTAAGCTGAAAGGCAACTGCGCGGACTGCAGCGGCTGCCCCCACGGGAAGGTGAAAAGCAGGTGCTCGGTGTGCAACCCCTGCCCTCACGGCAAGCGGAAATGCAACTGCACGGCGTGCAACCCCTGCCCTCACGGCAAGGTGAAAGGCAGCTGCGCGGACTGCAACCCCTGCCCTCACGGGAAGCTGAAAAGCACTTGCGCGGTGTGCCACCCCTGCCCTCACGGCAAGCGGAAACAAAACTGCACGGTGTGCACCCCCTGCCCCCACGGAAAGGTGAAACACGACTGCGCACAGTGCAACCCCTGCCCTCACGGCAAGGTGAAACACAGCTACGTGAAGTGCACCCCTTGCCCTCACGGCAAGGTGAAAAGCAAGTGCGCACAGTGCAACCCCTGCCCTCACGGCAAGCTGAAAAACAGCTGCGCGAAGTGCACCCCTTGCCCTCACGGTAATCGGAGGAGCAGCTGTGCGAGGTGCTACCCCTATCCGCATGGCAGCCTGAAATACACCTGCGCAGCGTGCAAGTCAGCTCGCGCGGGTTGGCCCGAGATCAAGCCAGAGATCAAGCTCGAGCCCGAGATCAAGCAAGAGCCGTTCACCATCCACGGCTACTTCGGGTTTGACGAGTAAACGTGAGACAAAGACGTGAGACAAAGACCTCAGACAAAGACTTTTCTTTATCCAAAGAAGCACTACTAACCACTATATATACCTTTTCATCCCTCCACTCCCAATCCCACCAACGCTCTTTCCGCCGCCTTTCCGGCTTCCGCGTCCGACGCGCTTTTTTGCCGCATCAACCGCAATCCCTCGACGACGCCGTATTTTTCAGACAAAAGTTCGCGACGCGCGGATTTACTGGCGCGCGCTACGAGTCCAAAAACCTCGGCTTCTGTTACCGAAAAAGCGGTGGCGGTAAGCCCGCCTGATCTGGATTGGAGAATTGATTTTTTTCCATCCTTGGACGAAAAAAATGTCACGCCGACTATTCGCGCCGCCGTCGGGGACGCCGACGCCAACGCCAAAAGCGTACGCATCACGTATGCGTAGTTAGTCAGGGGTGTAGTGATACCAGACCGCGTCGTTTGCGTTTCATTCACATCACACACATCATTCACGCAACTCATTTTTCCATCCAAAATGAACCTCGCGACGCGCGCCGGCGTTTTGCAGTTTCGTGACTTTTGAGTGCTCTTTTCTTGAGTAACAAACCGTCGAGCAAGCGCTCCATTTTTCGTTTCCGAAAAACCGACGACGTCCTCCAAAAAGTCACCCACCCCGTCCAACACCCCGAAACTCGGCGACAACAACGCCAACGTTTGCGATTCGTCAAGCACGCCAAAATCCAACAACCGGCGTAACGCACTCGATGCCACCGCGCCGGTGGAGTGCCACTTTGTTTGGTGCGTTTTGTGGTTTGCGGAAAACAAAACGTCGACGTCGTCGGGGGCGACGATGGACGAACTCGCATCCAAACTCGGTTCTTCCTTCGCGCCAAATTCGCGCTTGTTCGCCCGCCGCACGGTGTCGAGCAACACGTCGAACGCGTGCTTGGTAACACAAACCGCCCACTGTTTCGACGTTCCAGAGAGCGCGTGGAGCGTGGAGACAAACGCATTAGCGGTGGAAGTGCCAGTCGAATTTGTTGCGTCGTCGTCGTCTTCGTCGTCAGACTGTTTACCCACACCAACTCCCGACGCGAGCGCGTCGAGTAGTTCGTCGCGTCGCGTCGCGTCGTCAAGAAACGGCGCGACGCACACGGAACCGGCGTCCGCGAGCGCGGCGATTGCGGAACTGGCGCCGTGGGCCAGAGTCGATTTTTTATTCGAAATAAACCCAGCGGTCTCGACGTTCAACTGCCGCCCCGGGCTCGGGGTTTGGGACCGATCCGCACCGCTCGTTTCGCGCTCGCACACTGCGACCACCAAAGCGGGCGCCGCCGCCGTTGCGGCTTCACGCAGGGCGAGTTTCAGTTTTTCTAAAGAGTCAGACTCTTTTGCGTCTCCAAAAATTGCGCCGACGCTTCGCGCAACCAGCGCCAGGGCTTCCGTGACGTTCGCCACGGCGAACGAGTCTGTGTTTTTTCCAGAGCGCCATGCCTGCGCCGCGGCGGTCACGGCGCTTGCTAGGGTAACGAGGACACGTGCGCTTGTAGCACTTGTGTGACGTGAAAGTGTTTCTTTCTCTGTTTCTTGACCGAGTGCTTTTAACGACTCAGGATTAGACCAAGACTCGACATCTTCCTTCCCACCACCCAAACGCAAAGCGCAAGCCACGTTTCTCAAAGTCGTCGAGCAAACGCGGTTCAGTACCAGGAGGTTTTGTTTCTCAAGGAGTGACACGGGAGGCGGCGCGTGGTTCACCACGAACTGAAACGCGCCGCGAAGCGCCACCGCGATTGCGTCGAGTTCGTTGAGAACACGCGCATCGCGGTCGCTTGCTTTCCAAGAAAAACAGCTCGCGGCGTCGCGCGTCAGAAACGACAAAACCCCGGCGGCGGCGACGCGCGCGGCAAGAGGTTGTGTATTTCCTTGTTCTTCAGACTGATCACCTCCAGGTGTACCTTCTTTCTTGACACCGGTATTTCTGAAGGCATTTCCTTCACACCGAGCACCTCCCTCATCACCTTGAGAATTATTTCCTTCACCCTGAGCACCTCGTGTTGTACCGCCCGCGAGAACCTCCGCCAGCGTTTCTATCGTCACTGTTTCCAGCACGATTCCGTTTACGAACCGCAAAGTGTCGCCTGACACGGCCAAGGCGGTTTGCTGGAACGTGCGCAGCGCGTTCAGGGCGGTGACAGTTGTGCGTGACGAGGTTCGGTTTGACGCCACGAGGTTCGCGACGGCGGCGACCCAGACTCGCGCTTGGGACGTTTTTGGCGCTGTGATTGCAAAAGAAAAGTGTCAGTCTTGTATGGGCAAACAGTGTGGGTGGGATTTGGGAAATACATACGTACCTATCGAAACAGAATCATTCAAAGAACAGTCACGACCGGGCCGTGTCATCACCGTCACGGATTCTTCGTGCGCGGCGAGGTTCGCGAGCGCGTCCAGGGCGTGCGCGTGAGTGTCTCTTTTTGCCACCGCGCTTTTGTCATCGCCGGCGTCCTGGAAAGAAACGCAGGTACACAGGCAAACAGTCAGCGCTTTCACAAGGGTGTCGCTTCCGGCGACGAAACCGGCGCCACGAGGTACTCGCGTCGCCGCCGCGGTCGCCGCGGTTGCGGCTAAGGTTCCGTTTGTATCAAACCCGGAAACGATTTCCGCCAAACCGCGCGCGAGGCCGGGCACGCCGAACGCGTCAGCGACGCACCTGATTGGAACAAAAGAAAAGTGTCAGTCTCTCGTGCTTTGTATGAGTAATTACTGTGGACAATCGGCAGAGGTAATAGTCCCTTCTGGTACGAGTATATCGCGATGTATGGACAACAGTCACCAGCTTCGGTAATAGTCCCTTCTGGTCGTAATAGTCCCTTCTGGTACGAGTATGGGCAATCGCAGAGGCGGAACGTGTTCAGTGGGAAAGGCCCTTACCTCACCCCTCGGTTTCGGTCGCTGGAAGCCGCGGCGCCGGCGAACACCGCACCAAGCGCACCCGCGCCCGCGGCTCGAGCGGAGAAAAAGTCAGACTTCTCGTTTGTCTCATCCGCGACGTCACAGTGCGTCTTCTCGAACCTTTCGTTTCTTCCCGCGACCAACGACGCGAGCGAGGCGACGACACCCGGTGTGCTGTCCACCAAACACGCGCCGTCCCCTTCGGCTAGTGCTAGGCTCCACAGTGCCCGGGCCGCGGCGGTTCTGTGGACAAACGGGTAGTGAGAACCAACGGCCGGAGTTCCGGCACCCACAACCTCGGCGAGGCTTTCTGTTACTCTCAAATCAATCCCTAAAACGAAACCCGACCCGCCGACGGCGGCGATCGCGGCGAAGATCTCCGCCGCCACGGCGCGAGCGTTGCCGACGCCGCCACGCGTGATTGAGGTTTTTTTGTCGTAGGACTTTTGAGGGTGCGTTCTTGAGTCACTCACTTGTTTTTCTGCGTCTGGTTTGTCACCGTGTTGTTCTTGGTTCGTTTCCAAATCTCGGGAAGGAGCCAGCACGAGCTGGAAAAACGCATCGAGTTCGGCGGAGTGGGACGATTTCAACTCGTCCCCCGTAACCGTCAACGTCATCCCCACAGTGTCACACCCCGCCTGGAACGTTTTTCGATCCAGAAAACCGCGTAGAAAAAAATCCGTTCCTACACCAGCAATCATGGCTACTTGCACCACGAACCGCGGGTGGTTTCGGGAAACGTCCGCCAGGATTGCCAACGAAGCGGTCGCGGCGAGGACGTCGTGTTTTGACGGCGCGGCGTGCTTTTTTGAACTTTTCGAAAACGAAGGAAAACCGCGTTCGTCGCGATTGACCGATACCGGTCCTCCCGGTCTCGGCGACGAAACCGTCTGCTGGCCTGACCCGCCCAAACTTTTGCGGTGTGTACCGCCAGGTGTTTCACTTCGCGGGGTTAGCAAACGAATCGCGTTCGCCAACGCGGTCGCGGCGCCAATTCCGCCCTCGGCGACGATTTCGCTCACCGCTTGCGAAAACTTCGGTACGCGCAAACAGTCTCGGAGAAACTCGCCCCCGAGACGACGCAAAGCGGAACAAAGCGCCCCAACGGCGTGCTGCGCAGACCGAGACTGTTTGCCTGAGACTTGCTTTGAAGCGCCAACGTGTTGTTCACTAAATTCGAGTCGGTCACCGCACCGCACGAGTTCCAAAAACGCACGAACCGTGGATTGGAATCCGGGGTCCGACCGTTCGTTTTCTTTTTCGTCGATTTCTTTGGCACCGGGTGCCGAAAACGAAAACAACTCCCTCAGCACGTGCGCGGCGCCGAGACGCGCGACGAGAATCGCGGCGGCGTCGTCGTCCGTTTTTCGGGAACGACTGTTATTGTCGGAACACAGAAGTTTCTGGTCGGGTATAGGGGCACCAACCACCAACCCCTCACCGCCAAACGCAAACGCGTCCACCGCGAGCGCGCGCAGGGTCTTGGCGCCGCGACGCTCGCGGAGCGATTCCGACAACGCGTCGTCCCCGGCGATGTGCGTACGCGTCGCATTTGTTGGAGACTGTTTCGCACTGAGTAACGGTACCCAAGGTTGTGGCGCGGCACGCGAAGTACCCAAACGTTTGTCACTTTCTTGTTGAACACCCTGGGTACCGACAGAATCGTCCCAATCGTGGGTATTTTCCGGCACCGAAACCCCCCCGGCCACGAGCAAAGTGATGTCGCCGCGCAGGCGTGAAGTGAACACTTCGGCGACGCTTTTCAAGGAAAGGTCCACCTGAGCTCCCTTTACGGAAAGTTCCACCTGAGCTCCCTTTAACGAAATCGTCGCCGTCGCGCGTGTCCGTACCCACGCCCGCAGCGCCCTCGCGGCGTGCGCTGCCACGAGAAACTTGTGTGCGTTGCCGTCGCTTTGGTTGTGGTTGGCGTTATTGCTGTTTAACACGTGTCCGTGTCCGCCCCCGGTTTTGCTGTCGCCGTTCGGTTTCGACAACGCCCGCGCGGCGCCGGCGATTGCGCGTTCCACGAAACCCACAAACCGTTTGTTGTTGAACAGCCTTTCCGCGACTTCGCGATCCGCGCCCGCGAACCGCGAAAGCGCGCACATCGCGCAAACCCCGGAATCGGTGGAGCCGCCCATGTTGAGGTCAACGGACACGTCGGTAGTTGCGTCAGCAGTTACGTCAGTAGTTACGTCACTTGTTACGTCAACAGTTACGTCACTTGTTACGTCAACAGTTACGTCACTTGTTACGTCAGCAGTTACGTCAGTAGATACAGCAGATAACTCGCGTGTTTCGGTTCCGTCGCGTTCGAACCACTCGTCAAGCGCGTTGAGTAAACCAGAGATTATGTTAGTTCCGCCGCGCCCTTTTGGCACCGAAAGTTCGTCTCGCACCACACCGAGGAGACTCGGCGTGCGCGCCAGTTCCGCGACGACGAAACACGCGGCGGATGTGACGCGATTTCCAGCTTTGACAGCGTCAGTATCGACCCTACTATTTCCATCTTTCAACTGATTCAGACCACTTTGACGGCGTGTGTCATTACCGGCCCGTTTATCGACTCTCCAGTTCAAAAGCGCGTCGATCGTGAGTAACACGCCGGGCTCACCCGCGATGTCGTCGCGGCTCGCGTCGTCCTCCGCGGTTGCCGCCGTGATGGCGAACAAACGCGCGCTGGACGCCGACGCCAAAAGCGCGTCGGTATCGTCGTCGTGCAGTGCGTATTTAGTCCGTGAATAATCGCCATCGCCATCTTCACTACCATCCAGCGCTCGGCGCATAGCGGCTACTAGCACGGCAATCGCGTCCACGGACCACACCGTCTCCGCGGCGTCCGACCCGCTGGCTGGCGTGCAGGTTAGCAGTACCGACGAAAGCGCGTTTGCCGCGTGTTTCGCGATTCGCGAATCGTGCGGCGGCGCGGTGAGCGCTAGCAAACGCGGAATGACGAACTCGTGCGTCGTGATCGACGTTGCGATTTTGGAATGCGGCGCGATTGACGCGAACGCAGACGTGGCGTCAACGGCGTGTTTGATATTACCTTGCCTTTCGTCGAACGGGGAATACGAATTCCAACACGAGCCAACTCTGTTTGCGCATACAGAATTCGAAGCCGCGGCGCCGACGGCGACGGCGAGAATGGCGTCGAAAACGAGGTGCGCGGTTTTCGCCAGGCTGATTGCGCTATCGGGCTCCAACGCGGCGTCGTCCCGCGATCCTTTGCCCGACAAAGGGCCGTTGCCGTTGCCGCCGTCCATTTCGGGAAAAAACACGCCGCCGATGACTTTGTCCCTTTCGCCTCGTTTCACAAGAGCGGTGAGCAAGGACGCGGCGGCGCTACGTAACTCGTTTCGGTCGGGTTCCGAATCCCACTTTTCGTTTTCGTTTTCGCGGTCGCGGTCCGTCCCAAACTCGTTTTGCGCCACCAGCGCCGTTCGCAGCGAGACGCACAACTCTCTCCGGTTCGCGAACTTGGACGCGCACTTCCCGCTTACGATAGGTAAAACAAAGTGTCAGTCGTGTATGGGCAAACAGTGAGGTGGGATTTGGGAAAGGCCCAATACGTACCTGACATCGCACGTAACGAGCGACGCGGCCGTTCGCAGCGAAACCGCCGCGGAGGTTCGTCTGCTGCATAAACTGGAGAACGTCGCGCACTTCGCGCGGTCCCGCTGGAGTTGCGAAAAATCGAACCCCGACCCTCGGCGGCTGTGTATGGAACCGATGGACCCGCGCAAACCCAAACCGTTCGGTCGCGGCGAGTCCGTTTGGACCCCGGACATGCTTTGCCACCCCGAAGTATTCCCCACCCTTTTCCCGGACGGGGACAAAAGGAGCGCTGATCTAGGTGACCCCAGGGATGACAAGTTACCGGAAGATCCCGTGAATCGATGATCCGCGGGTCCCGATCGAGGGCCAGTGGTTCTGGGTCTCGCCGCGACGGATGAAACGATGTTGTCGGGTTCGAACCCGTCGTGTTCCGCGGAGACAAAAGACTCGTCCCCGAAAGATTCAGATTCGTCCCCGTTACTCGTCGACGGGAGGGTAATGAGCCTGTCCAGGGGTGTGACTTTCTGCGTTCCCGGAGCGTTTTCGGGAGACAAGAACCCTTTTGCCGGATCGGTCCCGTCGCCCTCCTTGGGCGTGGCGGGGAGGGGGACCGTGATTCGGTCGTCGTCGTCGGCGCAAAAGTCGTCGCCCTCATTTGCGGTGGCGGAGGAAACGACCCGTGCGTCGCGCGTGTCACGCCTCGAGTCGTACGCAACGAGGCTTTGCAGGCCTGACCCGACGACTGTGTGCCCATACACAGTAGTACTTTCAAAGCAAACCCCGAACCGCACCGCGCGTAGCACGCCGTCTACGATTCCGGGAAACGCGCAGACGGTGCGGGCGAGGGATTGCTTTTCTTCCGGGACTGCATTATTATTTTTTCCATCCACTGTTTCAAACGCCTTTCCCAACGCCGATGAAACCTCTCTAGAAGCTTCCGCGTCTCGCGACCCCAACACCGCGGCGACGGCGAGTAAGAGCCCGGACCCCGGGTCGGTCATGACTGGATTTGAATTCTCAGGAGTTAACGTCTCATCAGACGAACGAGTCCCCTCATCTTCCGCCGCCACTTTCAGAAATTTAGAAATCGCGGTCGCGGCGCACGCGTGGATGGTGCGTTTGAGTTTTGCGGGAGTTGGGGTATTTGGAGTAGTTGGAGCAGCACCAGCATCCGCGCGTTCCCTCCCCGCCGTTCCCTCCCAGCAGTCCTCGTCCCCGTCCCCGTCGCAGACGCACTGCACGAGCAACTTTGGAAGCCCGCTGAGGAGAAGGACGGCGATGGAAGTGGTGTTACCACCACTACTGGAGGTGGAAGTGGTGTTACCAGTAGAGGTATCATCGCCGCTCGCGTCGTCGACGGCTACCGAAATCGCAGAAACAATCGCAGCGGCGAGTCGCCGCGCGTCGCGCCCTAGAGATGCGCGTTTCTGCTGCGGCTCGAAAAAGGGAAACCCCCTTTCGGTATCGCCGCCCCCAAAATCGTCGTCCCGTCCCCCCGCGGATCGGTGCCGCACCACCGTCCCGAAGGACTCGCCGCCGCTTTCGTCGTCGCTCGCGCCGCCCCCTCCGGTGAAAGAACCGAGGGCAAATTCGGGTAAATGCGAGCCCGAGCCCCAGTTTAGCAGCTCGCCCGATTGCGCGCGCGACCGCCGGCGGTCCGCGAACCGTATTCCCTTACCGACGCTCCCGGGTACCCCGCCGCCGCCGACGCTGGTAAACCCGCTGGCGCCAACCCCGGAAAAGTCACCCCACGAGTCGTACCCGGCCATGGGCGTGTGTGCGTCTCCTACGTCGTCTTCGGAAGCACCGTCGATTTCAACAAAGTCAAGAGACGCGCTTCCGCTTCGTTTTATGAGCGATACCAAAACCCGCGCCAGGCGGTGGCCGATTTCGGTACGCGTTTTTCCACCTTTTTCGGGAACGTTTTCGGTTTCACAGGGAACCGTGGGGCCCCCGCGTTTCAGTAACCCCAACGCAAACGCATGCACGTGTTCAGGCGTGGTGTTGCCGGTGTTGCAACGCTTCTCGGTATCCACAGAGCAATTAGTCTCACCATGAACCGTCAAGCAGTTCCACAAAACCCGCGCCGCGCATACCCCGCGCGCGCCGCCCGCCGCGGCGGCGCGCTCGAGTTGGTGACTGATTGAAATAAAATAAATGTCAGTCGTGTATGGGCAATCAGTCGGCGGAATGTGGTAAATGGGAAATACTTACCTCAGTTCGCGGCGGTTGGTGACCGTCTCCGTGACCCGGCACGACTCAAATGTCACTTCACTCAAACACCACATCGCCCACAAGTTACTAGGGGTCCCCACGGTTTCGATTGCGAAGTTCACGATCAAATCGATTGGCGTGGAGGTATTTGACCCAACACCGCCTTCCGCGAAAGGCGCCAAAACTTTGTCCTCGAACTTTTCCGATTCCCGCAGCGTTCCCAGCGTCGCGCAAGCGAGTCGCGCTAACACTTCGCATTGCGTTTTTTCGTGACCAGTAGGCAAACAGTATGGCGTTTCTTGGTCATTTCCATCGGTACAGTCGGCAACAGTCACGTCTAAGCTTAAGCACTGCGACAGAAACCCCACTACGTCCGTATCCAAAACGATCAAATCGATCACCGCCTTCGCCGCCGGGGAAACGTGAAAGTTCTCTTTCCGAAGCACGCCCGACACCACCACCCAAAGCGCGCTCGCCGCGGCGGTGCGCGTCGGCAGTGCGTATTTAGTGTGTAACGAATCCACCAGCGCGTGTACCAGCCGTGTCTCCCTACTCACCGCCGCCGCCCTCGCGGCGTCCCGTCCGGCGATGGAGGCTACCGTGAGAAAAACGCGTACGCGGGTCGTGGAAAACAAGTCGCGCGTGTTCTTAGTCATACTCGACGCGTCGCCGGTTGACGGAAACTCCTTTTCCCAACAATTCGCAATCACCGCCGACCCCAGCGCCTGCAGGTGCCGTCGCGCCAGCACGTCCGCCACGTCCCTAGCCGCAGCGGCGGCGCGTGGGTTGGCCGTAGGTATGTGTCCAACGAGCCCGCCCCCGCCCCCGCCCCCACAAGCGCCCCCGGCGCTGCGGTGCCCGGCCGCTGAGGGTCGGGCGTTTTTTAGTGGGGAAACGGCTCGCGTTGCTATTCCCGAATCGAACTCAGTGAAGCAACTAGTCGTGACTTTCCGGAAAGTCGTCGTCGAGGTTCCGTGTGAAGCGGAGTCTGCGTTGCCGCTTTCCGTGCGACGGTGGGCGGCATCGGGTGCTGTTGATACGTTCTGTGGGATACTTTGCGGAAACGGCGGTGTCGCCGCGATCCATAAAACCCCAGCGGCGCTCGCGGCGATTTCGGCGGAGCGCGTGAAGGCGCAATCGGTGCTTGTCCATTCGCTCAGCGCCGACAGCGCCCCGCGGTGCGCCGCGATTGACACCCTTGCTTGTGTGGTGGACGCCACCGCGAACACCAGCCTGGTGATTGATACGCGCGCGCGGGAAAGGCCTTTGGGAAGGCTGAGTGTTCTTTCTTCGAAAGTGCCGACCTGAGTTTCAATGTCCTCCGTCGCCGGTGTTGATGTGGTCGCTTTTTTCTTAATCGCGTCCACCGCATTTCCCATCGAAACGATAGCATCCAGTAAACTGCTCATCGTCGCCGCGGACGCCACGACCTGTTTCCCGTCGCTGTCACTCAGCGCCAGCTGCGCCAGCGCGTCCGCGGCGTCTGCGGCGCACAACAAAGTAGCATGTGCGGTATCGTCATCATCCGCGTCGTCTCCATTAGTTGTGTTGTTTTCGCCAATCTCGTCTCCAGTGTCGTGACTCACCCTGGTCACCAGCGCGACTAACCCCAAAACCGTGCCTGTCTTCGCGGCGGCGGCGCACGAAACCTTCCCTTGGCGTGTCAACAAGTGTACCTGTCGCGCCGCTTTCGCGCACGTCCCAACCTCCCCTGCCCCGAGGGCGAGCGCCAAAGGCACGAGGAGCTCCAGGCCCAGCCCCGCATCTGCGGAAGATGTTTCGCGCGCATTGTTCCCAGACTGTTTGCCCATTCCAAGACCCGCAGCCGCGGAAGCAGCGCGACGCGGGGCGTCACCGCGGTGATGCATTATGGGTATATCGTCCACGGCTATTCCGGATACGAGCTTAATTCTCACGGACCTGCGTCATCGTCCCCATCGCGACGCTCGCGAGGTGCGCGGCCAAATCTGTGGTTTTTCCGAGGCTCCTTCTTCGTTTCGCGGAGTTCTTTTTGTGCAGTCCAACGAAAAAGAAAAAGCCACGACTTTTGTCTCTTCGCGTGGGTCGCACTTCGTGGCGCGCGGAGACGTGCGGTGACCAGCGAGCCGATCGAAAGTGATGGAAAGAAAGCGGTGCTCGCACGGGAAGGTGAAAACCAGGTGCGTGGAGTGCGTCGGCTGCCCCCACGGGAAGCTGAAAGGCAACTGCGCGGACTGCAGCGGCTGCCCCCACGGGAAGCTGAAAGGCAACTGCGTGGACTGCAGTGGCTGCCCCCACGGGAGGCTGAAAAACAAGTGCTCGGCGTGCAACCCCTGCCCTCACGGCAAGGTGAAATACGACTGCGTGGTGTGCAACCCCTGCCCTCACGGCAAGGTGAAAAGCGACTGCGTGCAGTGCAACCCCTGCCCTCACGGCAAGGTGAAACACCGCTGCGCGAAGTGCAACGGCTGCCCTCACGGCAAGCGGAAAGACAGCTGCGTGGCGTGCACCCCCTGCCCTCACGGCAAGGTGAAGGGCAACTGCGCGGCGTGCAACCCTTGTCCACACGGCAAACGGAAATACGACTGCGTTGCGTGCAACCCCTGTCCGCACGGCAAGCTGAAAAACAAGTGCGCAGCGTGCAAAACGGCACGCGCGGATCAGCCCGAGATCACACAAGAGCCCGAGATCAAGCAAGAGCCGTTTACGATTCGCGGGTACTTCGGGTTTGACGACGGCCGGTAGAACTTTCTTTGACAAAAAATAACGCACTACGAAAACTTCCGCCTCGGCCCGTTGAGACGTTTATCTTCACCAAGCACTTCATCCAAGACGTCCCGGTACGCCCCTTTGGTTTTCGCGCCGACGATCGTGGCGACGCGAGTACACGAAGTTGTTTTTTGTGACATTTCTTTGGCGTTTTTGTCAGTGGACTTTTCATCTTCCCCATTCATCCCTCCCTTCCCCTCCACCAAGTACACCCGCACGTCCGGGGTCCCGGTGACCATCAGCGCGTCCGCCATTTCCTTGTCCGTGTCCATGTCGAGCATCACCAAGCGTACGTGTGTTCCGTACTCGTCGATGACTGAACTGAGCAACGGCCGGAGCCTCGCGCACGGTGTGCATCCTTCGGAGGAGAAAAAAGCAACGAGGGCGACTTTGAAGTTATTTCCTTTTTCGTCATCGTCTCGTTCTGGTTCATTCGTACCACCTGCCCCCAACCCTACGCCTTGGTACAGCAACCGGAGCGCATCCGACCCTACGTGTTTTATCGAATTAGCGTCGAAATCTTGCGACGGCGCGGGCGATGACAAGAACGTCACCGGCTCGACGAATTTATTGACGTCACCGCCGTCTGAGTCAAACGAAATCACCGCCGCTCGTACTTTATTCGCCCTAGCCGCAAAAGCAGTGCCAATTGGGCTGGAACCACCACTGCCCGCTTCTGCTTCTCGGCTATTTTCCACCGGGCCGTGCCACTGCTCCGCGGCGACCCCGGATTCGAATCCCGAGCCGAGGGCGACGAACACTCCGGGATACTCGGTGGTGCCATTTTCGTTATTTTCGTCACTTTTCACGTCGACCCCCAACGAAGCTGCGCATCGTTCCGAAAGTATCAAGGTTTTCGTGAACAAGTTTTTAGTAGCACTACTTACCGCATCAGACGTCATGACCCGGTATGGGTATTCCGCGAAGTCCACGTCAATCACGAGATCAACACGTGAATGCGCGCCGTTCTTCGCCGCTTGCGCTCGCATGGCTCGGGTAACGGATTCGTCAATTTCCGTGTCCCCAGCTTCATCGTCCATCGTCCGTCCGCTCACACTCGTTCGTTCGAAAAGCACCGGCCTCATCAAATTTCTCGCACAGTAAATAGCGGCGGTGAATGTCGCGCGAGTTGCGCCGAGCACGAGTACCCGTCCGTCGTGCGGCTCGGGGGCGTGACGTCCCGAAACCGTGGGTCGGTCTGTGGGATGATCAACGTCGATGACGCGACACCGAGACGAGTTTCGTTTCCATTTGCCCCGCCCTCCACTGAATGCACCGCGCGAGACCACGAAACGCGGTCCAGTTTTAGTGACGGGAGCTGAACTCACGCGTGCCTGTGCGTATCCCGAGACACCGCGCGTCGCCTGGCACGACGCACTCGCACTCGCCATGGCGCGACGCGGAGTGTCGAGGGTGAAAGAAATCTGTCCGAAAATCACGAAAGAAAACAGCTGCGGACGTGGCCTCTGCAAATATGTCACTCGTGGCCGCGCACGGTCCTGACCGTCGGTTTCAGACACCCTTGGTATGCTCACGAGGGTCGCTGTCCCCACGCGTCGTGTCCCAACCGGTGGCCCTCGCGTTCCCCGCGATCGCACCGATGGGCGTTTCGTGGTGACCAGCGCGGCCGCGGCGCGAGACGATGGAAAACTAAAACACGACACTTCATTCGTGCATCGCGACGGCACCGCACACGCGTCCGGGTCTAAACCCTTTGTCGGCCCGCTGACCGCTTTCGCCGTGGCGACGGCGTTGTCGATGACACCGCCCGCGTTCGCGGCGACTCCCATGTACTCGGGAGTGAATCCCGACGAGTCCCCGTTAGTGAGGCGGCTACGCGAAAACAGCGATAAAAACAAGGACCGGTACGACCAACAGCGGCTCGACAATTATTACCAGAAGGACTTCGCGATTAACAAGCTGCTTGGCAAGGAACTGCTTCCAGAGCCCTGTGACCCAAGGGACCCCGAGTTCGCGTCAACGTGCGGGTCGGAAAAAGTACCGCGGCTTCCGCAATCGCGAACCGATCCGTTCGACGACCGGTCGCTCCCGAATGCGTCGCGGCGAGGCGCTATTGTCGGTTTGAACGATTTGAACATCGAAGACGAAGCCGGGTTCGGCGACGGTAACAGTAATAGTAACGGTAACGGTAACGGCGAGTTAATTGGTGAGTTGACTAAGGCAATCGTGACTGCTGGTGGTACGTCCGTTACGAGTGACGCGAGTGGTGATGGCGACGAAACGAGAGCTGGCGATTTGACGACCGCGGAGGATTCGAAACGCGACAAGAGCGGTAGTTTGCGAGGCGATACCGTTTCTGATGACTCGTCGCACACGGAGTCGGACACGATCGTACAAGATTGAATGACTCAATGACGTATTTAGTCTATAATACTGGTACATTTGACTACCACTTCCAAACATTCCACGTTACTCGCGGCGACTGCTAGTTTTTCAGTTCCGAAAACGTCCCTTCAGGGTCGTGGAAATCTCCTAATTCGATTCTTCGCCGATCCGCCCTTGCTTGTTCCGGGTCGAAGCTCGCGAAAAAAGGCAGCGAGCACGCCACGAACACGTCGATCGCCAGTAAACCCCACCGCATGC
>Ga0302126_10000269_pt1 | contig 35891 bp, 19 predicted proteins | sample CB4_20m_MG_FD_203108 | JGI IMG/M metagenome (GOLD analysis project Ga0302126, IMG submission 203108) | Marine microbial communities from Western Arctic Ocean, Canada - CB4_20m | ecosystem: Environmental > Aquatic > Marine > Oceanic | place: Canada: Western Arctic Ocean | collected 2017-09-24 | reverse complement strand
CTCCAGAAAATCTCCACCACCAAAACGTCAATTAAATTTAATCACATAAGTAAATGGTCATAGATTCCTTTTTCTTATAAGTGTACTTATGAAATGTATTTCCATTAAGTAAAGTCGAGCACAGTTACGCCGCGCAATGTCAGTAAGATAGACGCTTGTAAGAAGGAGACTGGCAGTGTGGTACAAGTCTGCTCAAGAACAAGACTGTGATGGAGTTTGGAAATGAGCACTAACAGAGTGACAATAGAGGACCGAAAAATGTCTGTCGACCACGCCGCCTTGAGCGTCGCCAAGTTGGCCGCCGAGCTCGCGTTTGCGCACGTCGCGGTGCCTAAGTCGAATAAGAGCTCGCCGAATGGAAGTCCAACGTCGTCGCGCTCAAAGAAGACCGCCATCGCGGCACCTACGGTATGCGCGCGCTGGCGCAACCGCTTGGAAGCCGTGCGCGCATGTGGACAATGCAAACATTGTCTCCGGGGTTGCCTTTTGCGAGCACATTTTCAGGTTGTAAGCGTCGTCTAACCGCACATGTGTGTTATCGCAACCGCAGGTCGCCCAAGAATTACTGCAAAACGCGCAGTTTGTGCAAGAGGGTCGGGGTCTGTTGCCCAACTCGCTAGATGCGTTCTATCACGCTGCAAACGGATCCGCAGGTGTTCCCTCGCCAGCTTCGTCGCCAGTTTCGTCTCCGGTCTCGTCACCAGTTTCGTCTCCGGTCTCGTCACCCGTTCCGTCAGCACTCGAAATGAGCGATCTGAACGAGGCTGATGCGACCAATGCGACCAATGCGATCAATGACACCAACGCTTCTACATCAGCCGCTAACCACGAACATGAAGCCGCGGTTCGGCTTGAACCAAGCAAGCAGAAGGCCAATCAGCCGTCTCTTTCACCAGACGTTCCGGAAAAAGCGCTCATGTCGATCGACCCCGCACTGCTGCCGTTCACGTTGCAGATGAACGACGTTCAGGTCGAAGTCTACATCCCGCGCGACAAGACCATGGGTCAGCGCGACGAGTACCCGTGCAAGGCCGAGATCAACCCGGACGGCTACAATGCCGCTTGGAACGATGGCACTAAGAAGTGGAAGGCTCCTCAGTCGCAGCCCCGCCACGTGTACACAACCAAGGCAGTCTTTTCGCCCGTGGACGACCAATCGACGGAAGTAGTGGGTAACCTCTTCTGCACATCGCCGCAGATCGACGGCGTTCAGAAGAACTTTGTGGTTCCCGCAGAGGTTGCGCAGCGCTGCTACTCCAGCGTGTACGAGAAGTACAAGGCGGTGGGCAAGTACCACATCATGTGCGAGGACGGCAATGATCCCTTCTCTCAGTGGGAGACGCACAACATCAACATTCCGGCGTCGATCAAGCGCTTTGGCTGGTCGTACGTCAATCCGTCCAAGAACGTTAAGGACTCCGACGACGAGTTCGACGAAGACGACGAGCCGCCTCCCGCACCTCCGCCCAAGTCAAAGGTCAAGAAGGCGGAGAAGCCACCATCGAACCCGTTTGTTGCACCACGGCAGCCAAGCCCACCCCCAGAGGCCGCGGAGACTCCGATGAACGTCGATTCTGAGGCGCCGTTGGGTGTCGCCGACGAGGCCACCGAGGCCGCGGCGGCCTCGCAAGAATTCGCGCCCGACACCGCGCCTGACAATGGAAAGAAGCCGCAGCGCAAACCGCGCGGTCCGAGCAAGAAGAAGTTGGCGGAAGAGGCGGCTGCCGCTGCGGCCGTGGTTGGCGCAAACCAACCCGACGATTCAACCACCACGACCACTATGATCACCACGACGACCAACGCCGGAGGCTCGCCGGCGAGTCGCAAGCGCCCGGCTTCGCAGGCCGAGTCGTCCTCCAAGCGCCAAGTCAGCGAGATCAAAGAGTCAGACCTCGCCTTCTTCGGCGGCGACACTGGCATCCTGTCCAAGCTGCAAGAGGCCTACGACGTCGGATGGGGATGTGACAAGTCTTTCAAAACGATCACGTTTGACTTTACGTCGGAAGCGGAGGGGCGCGTTCTGATTGTGAAACGCGAGACGGCCAACTAAATCGCGAATGGGAGAGCGCGCGTTGATCGAGCATAGAGTCCACAATGTGTTTGTGAGTGTGTGTGTTGTTGTGTTGAGTCTTTAGGAATGAGGTCTTTGATTTATTTGTGGTTTTATAGAATATGTCCCGTACTCACGTTACCAGTTTCGACCCTTTTCGACCATTTCGACCATTTCGACCATTCAGTTTTACACACAAGCATGTTTTCAACAAGGGTCCAGGATGGGTTGTAGACCACAAGAGTGGGGAAGGACTAGTTAGCGAACTCGTTGGTCTGGAGTGAGTGCAGATTTAGTGCATCTTGATGATATCGGCGAGCTCGGCCGCGCTTGCCGTTGAGGATCCGGCGCCGGAGGTTGGCACACGGCCGAGAAGGTGGTGCGAGCTGTCCGCCGGGGTGAAGCGCGCGCCGCCATGGCCGCGGGATTCGATCATATTGGCCAGCATGGACGCGTTTGTCTTGAACATGGTGCTTGCGCCGCCCGCACCCGCCGAGGCGACCGCCACCGTGGTGTTGAGGCCACCAATGTTGCCGATTCCGCCACCCAGGGCGTTGTTCATCTCGGCCGCGCACGAAGTAGCCGCCGCCATGGGCGCCTTGCCGTTCACCTTCGATTGCAACGACTCGGCGGCGCGTTTGGCGGCGTCGGAAGACGGCTCCTTGAAGCGGCTGTCCTGGTTGGCAAAGTTGTGCATTGCGCTGTGGTTAATCTTGCGCTGCATCATGAGACCGAGCTCCTCCGCCTTTTTCTGGCGGTCCTTGGCGAGTTCCTCCATGTCGTTGAGTGAGCGCTGGAGCTTCGTGATCTGCTCGTCCTTGTCGTCACGCTCCTTGTAGAGCGCAGAGAGAGCCTCATCCTTCTCCTTGAGGGAGTCCTCCGCCTGACGGCCGCGCTTGATGCGGTCCGAGGCGGCGCACATGGTTACCGCGATCGACATCTCCGAATCGAGTTGTTCGGCGGGCGTCTTGGCCAGGTTGTCCGCCCACGCGCACATGGGAGCCACGTGCATGGCGTTGCTCGAGTCTTTGAGGTCGTCACGCAGGATGTGTAGACCCTCGACGATCTTCTCGTGGTTCTGCGTGATGTAGTTGGCGTTGACGGCATCGGTGCGCTCGGCGCGCGCCTTAAACTGCGCGTTCTGATGTTGTGCGTCGTTGAGCATCTTCTGCATGGTATCGTAGGCCTCTCGCGAGACGTAGTCGCCTGCGGGTGTTGCCGAAGCGGTTGAGCCGTTTATGAGAGCCGAGGTCGTCGTTTTGGCATCGATGTCAGTGGCAGTTGCGTCAGACATGGGTTGCGAACAAGGAACAGACAAGAAACAGCTCGTGAGAAGTGATAGTCATAGTAAGATCGCTTAACAAGATGCTTATAGCGGAAGTGTTTGTAATATACCCCTGTAAAAAGCGAGGCGCGATGGAGAGGGGGCGAGAGGGGGCGAGAGGGGGCGAGAGGGGGCGAGAGGGGCGACGCAGAGAGGCGACACACCTCTTGGATATTTCTTCTGCGAGGCGTACATGGGAGTGCAGACCGTCTTGTGTGGGCCCACCCCTTCCGCGATCGACTCAATCCAACAACCCGCTCGACGCGGCTTCTCGCAGACGCTGACCTCGTCCAACGTTTGCAAAAGCTTGGCCTCGGCGGAGCTGCCTTTGTGATGCAACGACGACCCGATGCTCAGACCGCGCATCTGGCCACTTGCGACCATGCGCTTCGCCTCAGGGTCACTAATGCTTGCCGCCATTTTGAGACTACCGTCGTCGGCTTGCCACGATGCAAGGACCGAGCCGACCGCACCTCCTTCATGCTCGATGAGAATTGGCATCGAGCGAGATGCATCGTTGGCCGAGTTTAGTCCACGACTCGAGTACATTCGAATCTCGGCGGCCGACAGATCGTCTGGCTCTCGTACGCTATTCGACGCCGCCGGTGGGTGGATTCGACCCACGATGCGCAACGATTTGGACATGAGCAACTCTCCGTTCATTTTTTTATCAACGGTCATTCTACTCATATATACTTAGCGTCAAGACCGTTTTCAATAGGCGAAACACACCGGCACCCCGTCGGCAATGTTTGGCCGACTAGCTTCTTCCACTTCCATTGCGTGAACGGCACTGCGGATGCGATGTATCCGCTCCACAACCTGTATGGCGGAGCGGGGTGTAAAGCCGAGGCGCTGCACAAACTGCTCTTGCGCTTCTTGCGCTTCTTGCGCTTCGTCGACGATGCGACGCCGTTTGCACACCAGTAGTTGGTACAGATGCACTTCAAATATGCAAAGGCCGGTCACTACGCCCAATAAGAACGATGTGATCAACCCGACCAACGCCCAGCTGCCGACAAGGCCTGAGAAGAGGTGGTCGGCGTTCACCATGGCGCGGTGACACACGTCCGAACCACCACAGTCGATGGAGCCCACAAAGCTGACGTACGGCGTGCTCATCGAAATCATTCCCGCAAAACAAAGCAAGAGCATGTTGGTTAACAATAAACAGATCGTTGCAATCAAAAGACATCGTCCTGGTTCGAACTCCACTTCGTAATGGTGCGTGTTGTGCCCTTTGGTACGCGTCTTAAGCCAGACGCGGCGCGCGCTATACACTTTGTGTAACAGATACGGTGAGATGATATTATGGGCGCTAAAATTCATGCACACCGAACATGCCAGGAGCATACCCGTCGTTAAATCAGACAGGTACAATCCTTCGACGTGCAGGCTGTTTGTAACCTCCAAACTGTCAGTTCTGTCAGTGCGCTCGCCTGGCGAAACACTCGCCCGAGTTCGCGTGCCGTTCTCAAGAATAGAGACTTCATATGAGCTCTGTCGCATGGTCGATGCGCGAGCAAACAAAGGCGACTATGCCATGGAATCTATCCATAGCGCAATCCACTCGACCCACGTCAACTAAGGTTGTGTACAAAACAGACGACGACGTGAGTGTTCATCATGCGTTTGAGACGTTGGTCAAGACGGCATTCAACAATCAACAGCCTAGTATGTCCCGCTTGCGACGTGGCATATCTACGATTTCATACAATCCATTGGCGCCGGACAACATCGAAACCATTCCAGAAATCACCTTAAAAAAACTTCTTCGCTTGCGATCGCAAACTGCAAATGCGCAGCTCGACGTCCAGATTGGACTGCGCGGACGTCAGTTGCTCATTTCCGCTCGAAAATGCGTGGAAGACCACGTCGAAACACGAGTTCCCTCCGATTCTTCTTGTAGGACAAAGAGAGGGCGATCCGACGACGAAGTGGTGTCAACTGCACTGATGGCACCAAACGCAAAACGGCAAAAACCCTCTGACAATCCATCGATTGACCCATTAGATGACCCGTCGGACACACCCACCAACGTCACCTCAATGTCTTCTCATGAAAAAGCACGACAGATCGCTCGCGAGTTGGGAATGTTGCGCGAAAACCTCGGCAACGGCAAGGTTGTGGACACTGTCTTGATCAATGTGAACAAAGAAGAAGCGCCGCACGCCCCCAAGTTTGGAGTGCAAGTGCCCCACGTGATCATGATTGTAAAACTTATATCTGGGGCAGCGTTATCTCTGAATAAGTTACAGCCTATTTGCGATCGGTATGGAGTCGAAGATGGTCTCTTTACAAGTCGTACGATTCGCCAAGCCAACTTATCGGAGATTGGAACGCCCACATGGCGCGCGGCCAAGGCGGAGGGATTGATGGGGGCGACACTGATGTTAAATGTGAGATAAAGGCAATACATGTGCAGACCTGGGAGATCTGGAACTACTGTGCCAACTGCATAATTGTCACGCGGATAAGGACATAACATTAGCAACTTTATCACTGGAGTCTACGATATCTATTTGTATAAGTATAGGTATAGTTCCAATATTACTTGGATATCGCCAAGACGAGAGGTTGGGACCTAGCATGCGGCCGCTCTTAATCCTTCCTCTATCGAAGCGCAAACGACCAGACGAGGAGAACTCTCCGCAGCTCCAAAGGCCACGCCAGCATCCGGAGGACAAGCTCAAGCTGACCGACTTACCACCTGATATCCTGTTGTCGATAATAGAAGTCGCAATGGGCAACTATGATGATATCTGCACAGATCTCAAAAAGTGGTGTTCGGTCAATCAGAGATTTTCTGGGATGTGCACAGAAGACGACTTTTGGAAGTTGGCCTGCAAGGTCAGGAAATACGACCGCGAAGACCGAGTCTCTGGATTCCACCAAATGGAGACCGGTTCGCCCATGCCTTGGAAGCAGCAATTTCGCAAATGGTGCAAGCTGCGGTTTACGAGCCGTGACCACCTTAGAACAGCTATTTATAATATCCTTGATATGGATAAAACCGGCGCCGCAAATCACGAACTATACGGCTTCATCAACACATGGGACGTGTCGAGCGTGACCACAATGGATAGCATGTTTAGGAACGCTTACGCTTTCAACCAGCCGTTAGAGGGCTGGGACGTGTCGAACGTGACCACAATGGAGGACATGTTTCGGCACGCTCACGCATTCAACCGGCCGTTAGAGGGCTGGAACGTGTCGAGCGTGACCACAATGGAGATGATGTTTTGGCACGCTCACGCATTCAACCAGCCATTAGAGGGGTGGAACGTGTCGAGCGTGACCACAATGGAGAGCATGTTTTGGCGCGCGGACGCATTCAACCAACCGTTAAACGGCTGGAACGTGTCGAGCGTGGCCATTATGGAGAGCATTCGTACGGTCCGTATGTATTAAAAAGCGCTCGTCCACGTTTGGTCGGGTATGCCAGATATTATAGATAGCTCACCGGATCAACCAGTGGGAAAACACCCTTCGGACACGTTTTCAAAAGTTATACGCAAGCAGCAAAGACGCGAGCTGCCGGCAAATCTGCACACCCTGGTACAAAGCAGTGATTGTTCCTAATAAAAGGACCTACATGTAATCCATATTATTAGTATTTAAAACAGCAAACATAAGTTACAATAAATATTACAGTCCATCATGTGGGGTATGCTCTACGTGGTACAGATACGCCACGAAACTTATAAGTACACTTCCCAACCCAAGAGCCACAATGAATGGCTTGCGTAGCTGGTCGCGCTGCGTGTTCCACGCCAGCGTCTCGGCGTACTTGGCTGAAGGGACGCGCATGCGCACTTCCGAGGTCCCGTCAAGTTGACTCTCCACGATTTCTGGACGCAAGAGGCACGCTTGCTGCTTGATATGGTCAACCAGCGTTTGTATGAGCACCTGCTCTTGCGCTTCGTTGGTGCATGCAATGCGCACGTAGACTTGGGTGCCTAAATTCGCGTCTTCTTCGATGCGTGTGAGCACCGCGCTGGAATTGTGAGACTTTAGCACCTCATTGGTCAGTGTCATCATTGACCGGATCACATGGATCACTTGCGACGGCATTTGTTCAGTGGAAGTGGCCGGCGGCCTCGAGAACAGTTTGAAGGCGGTGCGACGAAAAATTTCCATGCGACGTTTGAGTTCGTCCGGCGACAATGTGATCTGATCAATAGCGCCGTTCGTACACGCCATCAATCGCGGTCGGAGTTTGATAAGCATTGCCGCCTGGGTGTGAGTTAGCTCGTATGTGACTTAACACCTTTGTATATGAAGCGATAAGGAGTGTGTCGTATGTGCAGTACGACTTGGTAGGTCGTAGCAAGGCGACCCATTGTAAAGATGACATCCTCCTCAAAGCCCGACCAGTTGAGGGAGTTGGAGTTTGCCAAACAGTTGTACACTGCAAAGGGTCCAAATTTGGGATGGCGCTCCAATCTGACTCAAGATATGCGAATGCCTACGGAAATTAAAGAAACAGAGGCTATTAAAGATGCCGTCGCCAACTTGTTGGCCGACAACACCGACAACACCGACAAGACCGACCTCTTTGAGGCGGTGTACACGCAACTGACAAAGGAGCCAAGGACGGTGCCTCGGCATGCGCAGTATCAGTGGTTTCACGCGCCCATGGACGTGGAACTAACGGAGAATGCGGAAAATGCATCGTGTAACGGAAACTTAAACGAACAACATCACACACCGGTACCGGTACCGGTTGGCATCCAACGCATGACTGACGATATCACCTCTTCAACTCTGCGCCTGAAGCGTCCGGTGGTTGGCAAAACGACGTACACAACCTTGGATCCGGTCGTGGCGCTGGAACGAAAACAAGTGGCGTTGGAGCGCGCGCAACAACAGACCGCCGATGTCGAATATGCTACGCAGTTGATTCATGACACAAATCATGTCAGCATCGCGAATTATTTGTGCAACTTGTCGATGGATTTGGCGATGCGTTCGGAAGCGCTACTCGAAGAGGAGTGCGATACGTTTGGCGCGACCGCGCTTACCTTACCGACGTTTGGGTTTCGCGACGAGAGCGCTCGCACGGCGGACGTTCCAAATACGTTCCGCACCCGCATGCAGCTGTCAGGAGACAACACTCTTACGCTCGCTCTGCAGACCATCGACGATGTCATGCTATGGGCTAGTGTGGACGGCGAGCGGTTGCGTAGGCTTATGGACGTTTTGGCCACCAAATCACAACACATGAAGCTGCAAGAGGTGGACGCGTTGAGCGTCGTGGCGCGCTTCCGCCCACCGTTGCGCTTGGATTCGGTGACGCACGTTCCGATTGCCAAAGACGTCACCCTCCCACTGACGACAATTCGTAACCTGCTGAAAGATGGCCTCAAACTCGATCTTGCAATGGCTCCGAACATGATCACCTCGCAGGAAATGGAGCTGGAGTTTGCCTACGATCTGGAGACGCGTATGCTGGCGGTGTCGCGCTTTACAAAACAACTAGACCCGACGAGCCTCTCCTTGCACGGACTGAACCACTTGTCGGGCGAGACACACGAACGCATGGTCTTCGAAGGCATGCGCGACTCCATCGGCTGTCCACTGGTGCACGATGCGCTGCCGGTGGTGGAACACAGCGTATCAACCAACAGCGGATTGCCTGATATGTTCGATCACGTCGAGTACTCAAAGACGTACGCATTGAAGAGCCAAGAGCTGATCGAAACTTGCTGGAGGCTGCGCCACCGTCTTCTAGCTTGGACGACCGCGTGTGACGATCGACCGCTGTATCGAGGCGCGCGTGACATGCTAACTCAGGCGGCGCGATTGGTCGACGGCGCGGATCTGAAAGAGATCGATCCGTTGCATACGCTTCTCGAACAAGCGGTTTTGCATGCGTCGGCGGCGTTTGCCGGATTGACGTCGGAACGACTCCCGCCGCGTCTACTTGAGCTTGGCGACGAAGCGCTGGCCAACTTGGAGCTCTTTTTGGGTTTGATGGCAAGCTTAGATTACGGCCTTGGGCAAGGGTGTGGTGTCAGTTCGTGTCGCGGCCAAACGAGCCTGATCGTTCCGGCCATCAAGGCGGCGGGTGTGCCTTTGGCGGCGGCGATCGTCAAAGGGCCGCGTCGGTTGCCGCTTGCGGCGCTCAACAAGGAGCTGGAAGCCACCGCTCTTGTCGAGATTCAGTTGGCGGAAGGGCCCTTGCTTACGGGCGACCTCGAGGCGGCTAGAGAGGCTGAAATCAACCTACACGCGCGTCGCGCCGGTATCGCCACCGAGTTGGCGATGCGATTCGTCGATGCCGATCACAAATCTTGCCAAGCTTCGACAAGAGCACCCATTCCTTCGCGCTCGTCACTGCTCGCCGACGAGAACGCGTTCGAATGGCTCGGAGCACGCATGATGTCCCACGACATGCTCGGATCCGTGTCTGCGCGCGCGTTGCAGGCCTCCGAGCGACTGTGGGATTCGAGCCGTCTGCTTTCAAGTTACGAGCAACGAGACTTGGTCTTACACGATCCCAAAGTGCAACGCTCGTCTCCAGATCTGTCCCGACCAGAGGTTGGGTCGCCTTCCTCAGACCCACGTCAACGGACCGACCCGCTGGCCGAACGACCGATGGACGACTTCACGTATTCGCGTCGACGAGAATACGTGTCTTGCGCCGTCGACAATACGATGCAAACGACACCAACGTCGTTGTTGCAGCGCGCCTTGCAAACCTTGATCAGCTTCGAACTGCATCTGACGTCGTTGCGGTCGCATCTGGCGGCCGGCGCCTACGATGGATGGCAACTGCGCGAGACGATCAAAGTCAGTTCGGCATCGTTACAAGATATGCAAGCGCAATACATTGATCATATGCGTCAAGTCTTGCAGCGCAACAGGCCGTTGATCCAAACTTTGACGCGGTTGTGTGCTCAAGTGCAGCACGCGTACACACAGAGCCTTGGTCTCTGGCGGCTGTCGAGTACGGAACGCGACGCGTATCTGCAAAACGCGACCCGTGTGGCCTTAGAAGGAGCCAAGTTGATGGCGCACATTGCTACAATATTCACCACCGATGACATTCACCTGAGCATGCCCGAACTTGACCCTGCGTTTGCAGAGTACGCCGACGTCTTAGACGTTGGAAAAGCGCTCTACGATACCCCCACGTTGTTGCGCATGCTTGATCCTGTGCCATACCGATCGAGCCGATCTCATCGTCACGGGGTGAACTTTGATCGCATGATTCAACGCAAACTTGGGCACGTTGACGTCGTGGAAGACACACGCACGCGTTTGTTTTGGAGCAGGCGCGAGGCCTATGCCCGTGGGTTGCAAGCGGCGCACGTCCTGATCTCATACGCGACCACGCATTTGTTTCAGCCGATTGAGCGGTTAGAATTGGCGCGGCGATTCAACGTCTTGATGCCTTCCTTGTGGAAAGCTTTACCTGCGGACGACGACCCTACCAACGAACAAGGGGCGTTGGAAACGATCATGCGCGCCTTTGCGACAAGTGTGCAAACGTTGTTTGACGGCTGTGACAGAGCGCTCTTCGAAACAGACGCGCATGGCATGCTGTTGCGCATATGCCAGCACGTTGGATGTTTGCCCATGAGCGACGCGGCTTACTTGCACGAACTTGACGCCGCTGGCCGCGCGCGCAAGCAACTGTGGAGTTTACTCACCCAAGTGCACCTGGGCGACGCCTTGGTGCAGCACACCGAATACGAACGGTTGTTTCCCAGCTCCGCGTACAACATGATCCCGCCCTTTTCGACGAGCCCAGAAGGGCCATCCTTCTCCAGACCGTACAGACCGTATACACCCATGTCTTCGAGTTCAAGTGACGAACTCTTGCGTGTCGCTGGTGCAGCGGGCGCGCTGGCAACTTTGCTCGTTGCTCCGATCGATCACTGGATGCCATCTACCGTTGATACAATCTTGATGCGACCGCATGCACGTCGTGACGCAATCTATCGCATCGTCTGTGCGACGCCTTCGGTGCAAGATGTCAAGCGCGCGTTTGCGGATCCGGCGCGGGTGCTCCGGAACCGCACAGCTTCGGACGATGCATCGTTTGCTCCGGCATTGACCGTTCAGGACGACCCAAGCGGTGCCAAAATGAGAAGTGAACGAGACGCCGATGGGATGCCCACGCGCAAGGACGAGTTGCGCGTGGGGCTGATGTCGGTTCGTCCGTCGCTTACAGACGATTCGCCGTTCAAATCGACATTTGATGCAGACGAGGCGGTGCACCAGGCATTGTTGCATTGCGACAAAGAGGCCATGCGTCCCATCACACGGTTCAACATCGTGGGTTGGTATTGCTTCGACGAGGACGACTCAATGGAAGAAACTGCAAAGAAAAGCACGCCGACGTCAACCTTGAGCTTGTTTCCAGAACTGGGGACTGACCTCAACACCTTGGGCGATGTCAGCGACATCTTGTTACTTTGCAACGAAGAAAGCAGCGATTGCTTCGTAAACTCCCCGAAATCGTTTTCGCCTGCAGAGCGCCAGCGCTTGCGACAAGAAGGTTTTCTACGTAACGGGCGTGGAACAATGTGGGTGCAAGTGGATCATCTTGAGCGTTTGCAGGCGGTCTTTTCGCAAAACACACTGTCGGCTTCGGCGTTTTCGCCATTGCTCGTCACGACTCAAGAGGAGTTGCCGTTTTCAACGGACGACGTTCTGGTGGATGTGTGCCAATCGCCCTTGACCATGCACCAGGTGGCGGCTTCGTTCAAACAAGTGCACTTGCAGATGCGTTATGCATGGATTGAAGCGATTCCTACTTCGTTGTTCGCTTCGGCGTTGGTGTCATCGGTGCAAGCGCGTCGCGTCAACGACATGGTCGACGAAGCCTACAGTCGCATGGCGATGCCGCTCGCATGGTTACGCGCCAAGGGCGCCGGCGACATGTTAATTTCTTTTGGTGACGCTTACAACCGAGAAAAGGGACACGATGATATCGTATTGCAATACACCACCGATATGGTGGCGAACGCGCTGAACATAATGCTCTTCCACGATGTGGAAGATGTGCCAAACTCTACGCTGGTCGAACGACGTCGGTCGCAGTTTGAGTCAACACGACCGAAATTGCCATCGGATCACCCGCTCAACGAAGAAGCTTTTGGCGACAAAGACGCCGAAGTTTTTTCGGCACTCGGAACGAACAAGTTCCTCGTGGACGCGCACATATCACCTTACATTTTGGATGAGCTGCACCCTGCGCCACGTCCAATCGGCGCATTGCATACCGAACTGAAGAGAACCTTGCGACAAGTGATACGAAACACCAGTCGATTGGTCACGATGGGCCTTCTCCTGATGCGAACGGAGACGCACGCGTCTGTTCCGGGGTACATGATCGATGGCATGTTTTGCTCGTACTTGATGCAGTTGGTCATCAAATTCCAAGTGGCGCGTGCGCGTCAAGAAGTCGTTATGAACGTCGACAACCCACCCGCACAAGTCGACCCAGGCGCGGGCAACGTAACTTTGGAGAACGTATGGAATAATGCAGGTGATCTTGCAACACTACAACAGCGGCTGCGCGAACGACTGGCATCGCGCCTTTTGCAATCGACCACGACCTTTGGACTGCCAGTGCTGACGTTCGCCGCCCTTCTCTTGCGCAACCATGGAGATGCCGTCGCAAACAATCTCTTCGAAGGTTACACCGCGCAAGCTGCTTTTGTGGTGCTGCCGATCATGTATTTTTCCATGTTGAATGACGAGCTTTACTCGACCACAATCGACAACGCCCTTCCTTGCGAGCCGGAATGGGGCATGTTACAAGCTGCCACGCGCGCGCTGTTACCTGTTTCGGTTGGCGTCAATACACCAACGAGTTTTCAGCGTCTAACGCTTACCCACACGCGCGTTTTTTTCACTGCAACCGTCTTTGCCGCGAATGCCGCCGCGGTTGTCATCTCCACGGTCACGCACGGGTCGGCGGGTAATTATGCAAAAATGCTCAGCACTCTCGGCACTCTCGGCACTCTCGGCGGCCTGTTCCTTGGGAGGCAGTTTGGTTTCGAAAAATGGGACTTTTTGAGCCAGTTGCAAAGCGTTGGATCTATGCAGGATACTCAAAGCCCGGACGACGTTTACAAGTATCTCGTCCTTGACAGCGGTCGCACGGCATGGCTTTCAACAGCCACTGGTAGCCTTTATGCGCGTCCGGTGCTCAAAGACTTGTTAAACCTCGAAGGAAACGTCTCGCCTTACACCTTGGACCTTGTCGAAGGCGCGTTGGTTGGAGCAATGGAGGCTATGATGTGGACAGGCGGCCAATCGGTCTTGTATAAACCCGACGATGCGATGCTGCAATCGCACGCCATTCCACTGGCTCTTGGAGTGTTGAGCCTGGCATCACCTTCCGCCGCAATCGGCGCCGTCGTATCGAGCTACATCCAGCCAGAGATGGTCTTTAACGAGGCGTCAAACGCAGAGTTAAGAGTGAACGCGCAAACGCAAAATTGGATGAAGTCGATCCTTGCAGGCGCTGCGGCGGCAGGCGTTACCGAAGCGGTCGATCTCGTGGTCGACGTCGATATGGGCGTCTGGGCGGAGCGCCTCTTCCAACAGGTGTCCAACTCGTTGACGACCATCACTCTTCTGCTGATTCATGCCAAAACTACCAAAGACCCTGAAGACGTCTCCGCATCAGGAATCGAGCACGACGACACCGCTCTTCTGGCGATGGCTGCGACCTTCACGATGGCAACCCAACTGTTCGCGCGCCGGCGACATGCTCCTGCTGGTCGCTTGAGACGCTTTGACAATCAGATGCTACAGTTCGGACTGCGCGTATTCACGCTTGCCGTAACAATGGCATGGTGGCATCTGAAAGAACCCGCGCAAGTGCCAACGGGAACAGCAGGGGGTAATGCAACAGACAATGCAGTCAACAATGCAGGGAGTGGTGTGTTGAACATTGGCGCGCCTGCGACCACCGCTCTTGAGTTCGACGCAAACTCCAAAAACGCTTCCTCCGCATTTATGCAGAGGCTGGATGGGATCCATTTGCAACGAAAACTCACCCTCCACGCCGTCGAAGACAACGGAGACGCTGCACGGGCGGCGCACCATTGCAATCGCATACCACAAGCCCGTTGGAAGTTACAGAAGAAACCCACGTTGCCAATTGAGGTAGATACTCCCACCGAGGCTATGGACGAGGTTTCGATTGGTTCGATTGGTATACCAATCAGCGGTGGCAGCGTCAAGGGCTTCGGCTCGGCGGGTGATGTGGTGGAGGCGCCAGAACAAAAAACGTTGGACATTGATATGCTTTGCGATCCCGAGACCGCGTTGAAAACTTTGCAAACCGGACTGGTAAACCAACCAGTCAGCGCAGCGTTGTGGTCGACGCAAGTGAATCTCTTCGGAAATGATGCTGCTGCTACGTTAACGTACAAGGACTGGTTGACAAAGATTACCGTGATGAAAACTTCGTCGACTCCGCTTGTATTGAATTTCCGTGGACCTGACGCCATTAAACAAGCAAGGGCTGAACTTAAGCCAGTTGGATTCAATCTCTTGGTCGATAGTCCTAAAAACCAGTGCAAACTGATTCGTTTGTACGAGGCCTGTCATGGCAAAAGGTACGGCTTACTCTATCATGCGCTCAATGTAACGAAAATTTCGAACTTAATAGAATACGAGAATCTCCGGAAGATGGTATACAGCGAATGTGAGGATAATATGACGAACGTCAACAATTCCCAGATTGAACTTGACCAGGTGTACAGTGCCCTCGAAACAATGTTGAAATACGTCACAACGAAAGGTGACGTCAAGCGGGATGAACAACTGAATCAACTGAAGACACTCGTCGGCGTCCCAAATCCTGTACGCGAAGAGGGTCGCCTCTCGATCGCGGCGGCGTTGCCATTGCTAAATAAGCGAAAATGTGGTAGCATGCAACCACACCTGCTTCACACGCTGATTTACGATGCCGCGTGGGCGTATCGTGAGGCGCTGGAGCAGGCCGACTTGCGTTTGTTGCCAAATTTACGAGTGGATGACATCTTGTCGGGTAACGAGATGCGGATTCAGGCCCGAAACAATTTAATCTCGTCGGTGGAAGGTGCGTTGATGGTTGCAACCACCGTCGACCCCTTGACCAAACAGGTTGTTGCCGTGGCACGCTTCGCACGCGCGGCCGCAGCGTGCGAGGTTTTGCACCAAACGCGCAGCAAAGTCGCCGTGCAGCAGGAATATGGTCAGGGTGGATTGAAGCTGACGATGAACGGAGACCTTCTGAATTCCTGGAATGCCTTGTCTCAATTTCGAAACAGAATGACGCATTTATTTGCATTGAATGAAAGCTCCGATATTTTATCATGGAGGACGGCACCCAATCCTCTCGAACCTCTCGATCCTCTGATAAATGCAAGATATGCTTCGAATGACAAGCATGCGGCGCAAGAACCCGAGAAAAAGCTACTGGACCGGCCGCTGTCGGTGTATCGGGTCAGCAGCACTTCCAGCCTGCAAGGTGGCACCGAGATGCTTCTGGCGTCGTGTGCGCAAAAAACCTTGGCACCGATCGACTCCAAAGCCGCGTCTTACGATGAGTGGCACGAGGCGCTGCGACCTGTCGAAGGAAACAAGGACAATCCTTTTCTGTTGCGCAACGCGTTTGCCACGGCTCCAAACCAGGTCGACACAGAGCACGCGTGGGCGCAGAAGGACACGGACATGGTTTCCGCGGCGCATCTGCCAAACAGCGGAGGTTCGTATGCTCACGTGGTGCTGGCGCACTCGCTGAAAAGCATTGCCATGGCACACACGTTGCATCGTCAACAAACAGCCGGGGAGGTAAACGTTTCTCGCATCAGCAGCGGAACCTCCTTAAACTCCATGCGCGAGTACGACACGATGGTGCGTCTGATGGCGACCAGACCCTTAGATCGTGGCAAAGTCGAAACCGACGTGTTGCGTTCGTTGGCCATGATGAGCGAGACGACCGGGTTGACCGTTCAAGCAATTAAACGCGTCGCAGACCTGCAAAGCTTAAGCGGATTCGGCGTTTTGAACTTGATGATGTACATGGTTCGCATCTTGATGTTTATGACGGATACGCGGTCCACGCGCGTGATCTTGCACGACATAGAACGCGACGGTTCGATTGTGGACGACCAAAAGTGCAAACGGATTGGCCTCATGTTGTTAAACGGCCTTTCAAGATGTGCTTGGTCATTGTTTGCATCCAAATCCAGCATCGCCTTGTATGGGGCGCTGACGATGCTGCTGTGGGACGTCAGCTCTGAGATATACACGATCTGCGGCGAGAACCGACAAGCAAGGGCGCTGGTCGAGTCGACAGAGCTTGCATATTTAAGCACATTGACAACGCTTGGCGTCAACACCAAGCTTATGATGCGCAATGCATTCCGCGTAAACGTCTTTCGACGCGCCTGCCACCTGTGGCCTGACCAAAAAGCCGTGCAGCGTTTAGAGCGATCCTTTCCAAACGCACTGCATAACGGTTTGCTATCTTCTGCAGCGGTCATCACGATGGCAATGTTTCAAATATGGGCTTTTTCTACCAGCATTACCGCCACAAGCGACATGGTTGGCCAAGAAAGCAGAACTCGTCTGAATCAACTCTTTAACCTGGTGCTAGCCAGTGGTGAAACATCATTCGACGACACGTTCTGGCAAGTTTTGATGAGCGGCAATCACAGCGACATTCTGTTGAACAACTTGCATAACCTCAACCCCTTTCGGACCGAAGCGTCGTCTCTGATTTTGCCATTGAACGGCGCAATGACCGTTGCCCAAACTTCTTTGACGTCACTGCTGCAACGATTCACTTCGAAAGCGGTGGAGTCGATTATGCAGAGCATGGTTGGTGGAGCGCAACAAGTTGTCGATGGCTCTCAAGTGCACAATGACGCTACAACCGCCCCATCCGCTCCTGCTCCGACTCCTGCGCCAATTCTTGGGCCGACTCCTGAGTCAACTCTATCGTCCAAACAACTCAAAGAGCGCTTGTTCGAAGCAATCTTTGATGCCTCGCAAGTAGAAATGGAGCAACAGTGGATTCAAAAACTCTTCACTCAGGATTACGAAAAGCTTCATGACGATTTGAAACATACAGTTCAGAACAAACTTAAATCGTTCAAAACGGGCGTCGATAAGGCGCGCGCTGCAAAAGAACAAACTCTTTCCGTCAAGTTTCAAAGCATCTTGGACCATCTGAAAGAGATGGATAAATCGCTCGACAGATTGCGACGGCTGCGTCGCGTCATCAATTTAGCTGTACGAGTGCCGTTTCAAAATGTACCTTGCGAAGCAACCAGCAGTCTCGATGTGCATACAAAGAAACTACTGCAGATCTCAAACAACCTAGAGATTCATTTCAAGACACTGAAAGAGAAGCTCAGCGAAAGTCTGACGCCTGAGCAGCAGACACAATTGCTAAACACATGGTCGATAGAGTTTGATATCACAGGATCCGACCCCCAGCTTTCCGGACCGTTGGGACAACTGAATCGGTACCTAGGTGTTCGAAGCACAGCCATTCGTGGACTTGAGTCCGGAGTCAATGGGAACCAGTGGCACGCCGCCCACATCAAAATCAATCCTCAAAGTCCACAACAGCTTGGCGCGTTGTTAAATCTTCAGCATTGGAATATGCGATCGACGATTGTGTTGGATAGAAACAAGCTACAGTTGATGGCAGGAGCACTTTTTAAAGGCGTCAACTCAAATTTGAACCTCTTCTCTCAAAGCAACAACATTCTGGACAAGTTATACCTTCGGTCAGAGCGCGATCGCAAAATCAATCGCGAAAACAAAAGTCCCAAAGACAGACCATTGCTCTCCGACATGGCGTTCGTGCAGACCACGATGAGCACGAACTGGTACCCTAGTGACAAGGACAGCTTTCCAAGGGCGCTTGTCGGAGACGACTACGAGCAAAGCAAGACGAGTCTTGTGCAAATGCCATTCCTGTTAGATATGCCTTTGTCGGGAGAGAACTTGCCGTATGTCTATCGCGAAGCGTTCTTACCCTTGGTGCACCCGAATCTCGACCAGCTGCAGCCGGAAGGTCTGTACATTGAAGTCATTAATCAACTTCTGTACACATTCAAACACTTGGGCACGCAAGAAGAGACAAACGCCACAAAACTGCTGTATGCAGTCAATGCGGTTCTGGCAGAGGAGAACGCGCGGGTGGCTCAAACGATCGGCGCCGTGCGCGAGTTGCACACGGCTCTGACCAACTTCAAGCCGGGCCAAACTGAGTTGCTTGAAATATTACAAACTTCGGCTCTTATGAAAGTTTATGAGGCGCCGACGGCCGTTTTGGGTGAAACGGTGCCGATGGCGGCGCGTATTGGAGAAATCGTCGCTTTGTTGACACAGACGCTGCTGTACATTGGCGCGGGTTCGACCGGCAACAAACAAAACATCCACGAGGCCATTCTGAGCGCCTTGCACATTGCGTTTCCAGGAGACTCGTTCTTCCATGACCTTGTAGACGACTGGCAATCTTATGGAACGTCAACCATGTTGCAGTTACCAGACAGATTGTCAAGCAGCCTCGCGTTGAATCTGTTGAAACCTTCTCAGAATGTACATCAGACCGTCGTCGATTTGCACACATATGGCTGGCTCACTGAGGACGTGCCTGGTGTGTACGACGCTTCCCTCAACCGGCTCGTGAAGAAGGTTGATGATGTCACGGAAGTGAGCATCAGGCATGCGACGCTCTATGAACTTGACAAACAGCTGGTGTTGACCAGCCCCGCCTTCGGTCGAATGCTCTCTGCTGCCGTTGGTCAAGCCGCGGCGCGCTCTCAGGCGCAGACGTCCATTTCGACACAACCAGTACCTTCCAATTCGAATGGCATACAAGAACAGTTTCGCACGCCGCTTCAGCGGCAAGAAGCCATGCAAAACATGGACAACTTCTTGACCACGTGTCTGGCGGGCGCCCTTGAAACTTACAAAAATGCAACGCCGTTGCAACCAACATCTTTGACGGATGCGTCGTCGAATGCGTCAGATGCGTCAGATGCGTCAGAGCCCAAGTCGGTTTTGCTCGCAATGCAGATCATGAACTCGACGGCCGCGCTGATGAGCGACACAACGCCCGACCAAAAGGGCGTTGGAGAGGCTTTGGATAAAGTCATCACGGCATGTAATGAACGCGCCACGCTCGGTATGTCCGATGCGGCGCCTGATGTGGCACAGTTCACATTTATGCAGCCAGAATCGGTTTTGCGAGCAGGGTATTCCAATGCTACCATGCAAGTCGTCGAACAACTCACAAACTCCGTACAGCGGACAACCAACACTCCCAACAGCATCGTATTCCCAGTCGCCGTGGAAGCGCTGCAGGAACAGAGCAAACTTTTACTAGAGACGTTTCGAAACGTCTCAGAACCGCGCATCTTGGAATCGTTTCAACAGGCGTTGACAATGAGCGCCGCACTGGCCAGCAACGAATTTAGTGATCAAGAAGTGAAGCTCAACGGCTCAACCAAGGAGATGCAAATGCTTGTGCAAGATTTCAAAAGGATCGTCAAAACATCTACTGAAGATACTCGCAACACTATCAAGGGGGCGCTTCGATCGAAAATGGTCCAGTTGATGAAGTCAGAACGCGATAAACATCTCTTCGCCGTGCAACTCCGTCATTTGGACGCATTGATCAGCTATTTTAAAATATCGGCCGAGCGCGCCGACACACCCGAGAACGATCGAACAACGTTCTTGAGTTTGTACCAGGCTGCATTAGATATCAAGAGGGAGTTGGACTCATTGCAGACGTCTGAATTTACGTGGTTAAGTGCCACGAATGATAGATTGGAGGCAGGGAACGGTCAACAATTACAACGTATTATCACCGACGCCCAAAATTCGGAGGGCTTCGACGTCCTTCCCGATGTGCAACACAATCCGTTCAACTTTCCGACCGTTATGGACTCACCCCCCAAAATGCAAAGGTTGTTGAATGATCAGAGTCCTCAAACCGAGCTGTGGACGACGTCGGATCCAGTCTTCTTGCTTTTGGCGGGATCTGCCATGCAGGTTGTACTGAATGGCGCGAGGCAAGCGTGGCGAAAGATCAGCCCTACGGCGAGGTCGCGCGTTGCCGCCCCAACGGCGGCGCTTGTGCTCCAAGGAATCAGCATGCTAGGCTATTCCTCTTACGTGGTCCTAAAAAAAGACTTCAGTCAAGCTCCAATGTGGATGACGCCAATCATGTACCATGGCGTTTCGGTCTTGATTGGGCTGAGCCTCGTGCCTGCCATGGTCGGCGAAGGCTTCTTCACGAGCGAAGCCGATGGCGACGAGTACTCGAAGCTCTTAAAGTACGTGGCTTTTGGTGAAAAAATCAAATGGATCAATTCGGATACGTCAAATATTCGCAACGGAGTCGCAGTGGCTGGAGATTTGTGCTCTCAAGAGACAGGTTCGTCCCAAGAGACATGGGAGCTGATCACTCCAAAGCGGCTGGTTTCGGCGACCGTCGACAATGTTGACGTAGGTGAGATTCACATGAGCGAATGTGTGCAACTGGAAGCCATTTTTGAAGCGGCAGCGATGACGCTGCGTGCGCGAATGGTACGACTGGTCGACAATCGTTTTCTGGACACGGCCTACAACAGCCCCAACATAACCCACGACAGAAGCATGTTGTACGCCGTCGATTCCATAAAGCTCTCACACTTGAGAATCTGCTCGCGTCAATTCGGGCTGCAGCTGCACGGACTGTTCAACAATCGCAAGGAATTGGCGCGTTTGTCGACGCGTGCGTACCCTGGTTATTTGAACCAGACCATCAGCACACAAACGCAGACGCTACACGCGGTCACACCGCCCTTCTTCAGAGAAAACGACGCCAGTGCGACCTTTGAGGACGACGATAAAGATGAAAGTCCGCAAATCATTGAACCCTACGCAATCGATTTGTCGACACTCTCCAAGAGTTATGTGGTAGACGCTTTGCTTCCGAGTATCACGAAAGTACGAAATTTTCAAAAGCAACGAACCCCGCTCAAGTACGACCCGATCGATCGTTATGGAGTGTACTCGTCAAACATGCAGACAGATAAACATGCTCCGGACGGCTTCAAACGGCTTCACGAACAACTTTCGGTGTTGCTGTCCAAGATGAAAGAGACATGTAAATTCGAGTGGCCGCTGGAAAAAAACACATCGGGCAGTTCCGATAGCTTCATACTAGACGAGCTCTGCCGCTCAACCCTCGGTGACTTGTACGATACCGTTCTTCTGAAAACGGGCCTTACGCGAATTGCAACATTACGCGAGACTAAAGTCGACTCTGCGTTGTCGAAAGTCCAGCGCAAATTCGACGATCCAGAGAGACATGTGCGCTGTTCTGTTGGGTTGATTACGCACAAGAGCCTTGACCTGGCGTACAATGTCAACGCCGCGACCGAACTCAACAAGGCTAAGGCTCCCGTGTCGCAAGTGGCGCGCGCGCGCATGCGCAAAGACCTCGCCAACGGCCTGTACGGCTTGCGTGAGGTTTACACCGCCATGCTCTTTGGGTTCGAAGACATTAATGATGCGCTCTCACCTTTATGGCGATTGGTGACGCAATCCGACAAACTAGAAAGGTCCACCCTGGAAAAGAGGGCGCACGCGTTGCGGTCGACCTACTTGACGCAGGCGGCGCGGCTCTATGGACGCGTCTTCGTCCTACGTAACGAGGAAGCGCGCCCACTCTCCTCCACAAAAACCGCCAAACCACTCGAGCAAGGAAGCGTCTCACTGAAAAATGTCGACACAAACGTTAAGTCTGAGAGGGTTGGATTCTTGAAACGCTTCCTGGACAGCGAAGAAGAGACACTCGTGTCAGGAATGGGCGGCTGGTCGGATTTGGGCTACATGCTTCTTCACAAGCAGATCGACGGTATAAGTTCCCGCCCTGACGACGTCTTCGACGTGCTTGAGGCTGTTGTGAAGGTCACCAACGAATCTGGTAAACAAACATGTTGCAACCAGCTCAAAAAAGTCGTAGACGCCTTGAACGAAGCTCCGGTTGACAATACCTTGAGTGATATGTGGACCTGGTATCGCGTGCTGCTGCACGATGTCAACGTCTTGCTACCTTCCTCCGTGTGGACAAACGCCAGCCTCACTCCTTGAGGGAACGCTAACAGGAGGCCGCCCGCATTTGACAAGGCTTGAGTGTGCAACGATGAGCGCGAGCGATCTGTCCAAGTTGGAAGGGATGGTGCAGGCCTTACAGACCGAGCCGATTGTCAAGGAGGATGATATGATGGAAAAGGTGGAAAAGGCGAAAAAGATTCGAGCGCTTCAGCCCCCCCTTTTTAAAAAGTGGAAGACGCTCATGAACGACTGCTCAACGGAGGCGCGGCAGCGTTACGAGATCGAGTTGCAACACGAAGAGGATCGCCGTCGAGATTCGGCGGCCATGCGTCTGCCGTTGCACGTCTTGCAACGACGCATGGTACTCTTTTTGGTCGGCTGGCACGCGTGCTACTGTGCCGCGCGCAACTGGTCGCCGTTTATCATGGCAGGGATCAATGCCGGCTGTTTGGCGGGCGTGCACCGGCTGCGCGCCGCGCCATACGGATGGCACGCCTTCTACTCGGCGTTTGTACTCAGCTGGATGCATGTCGCGACGACATGGTCGTTGCCGCCCTTGTGGATGATCTTTGCATCAGGGTTGCTCGTAGAAATGTGTTTCGACATTGATCGCTGTTGCCAACGGTACGCGTGGCGTCAGGAGTGCAAGCGCCTCTCCTCGCTCAAGCGAATCGACGACCCACTCCTGTGAATGTGCCCGACTTTACATGTAGAAAATTCATTTCATAAGTACACTCTCCTGTACCCACCTTACCTATGTGATTAAAATGCAATCTACGGGGTTTTGTTGTGGAGATTTTCGGATATTTTTGAAGGAGGGGTCCGGTCCGCCGATCATTCTAAAAGCTGGTTTCTAAGAGTGGATCTCTTAGAAACCAGCCTTTATCGTTTACATGTAATTGATGCTGTAAGCGGGTTGAGGCAGGCGATAGCCTATGCGGAGTAACTGGTCGCCCATCGTTTCGGCGGGATCTTCTTTTGATCCCCAACCCGGATAAAATTTGTCAAGGATGCGCTGAATCAACGGGTTGTTTGCTTCACGAATGGGAGAAGAAATCAAAACTTGATATTCATACCACACATCTCCCTTAAAGGCCGTAAGGTATGCCCAACCGTTGTAAAGAAACGCCCAAGATTCGTAATTCCTGTCATGCGACTGGAATGAAACGTACGCGAGTTCCAGAACAGGCGGCGGGGGATGATGCATCGGTTGCATCGCGGGTGGCGTTGGAGTTGGCTGGTTGTTCCCATAGGACCAATGTCCTTCAGATTGGCCGACACGCGCAGGAGCGGCGCGACGCATGCTCATGATGAACAAGTTGTAACGAGCTTAATATCAAAAAAAACTGTTTACATTTTTATATCGACAACAGAAACCACGGCGGGACTACAGTCACGAGCATCATGAGTAGTTGAGACATTGGGTAGGCGGTGGGCGTTTCGGCTGTGGCGGAGATGGCCTTGTACGCAAACCAGAGTGCCGCAGCTGCGCCGACACCAACTATCCACGATGCGCCGCGGAAGTAGTGGATGTTCTTACGCCGTAAAAGCAGCAGATCGCTGTCCCACGGCACATCGCCTTGCTTATGGTTGGAAATGTACCGATCGATTTCGTACTGATGCTGCAGCACCGTAGACTGTCGGAACGACGCCCACGCGATTAAGGGCGCGTAATGCCATATTAGGAATCGCAGAATGCTCTGCTGCTCCGCGAGCCCGACATTGAAGAGGACGTCAAGTTGCACAACCACATCGTCGACGTTGCTTCCATCGTACGCCGCAAGCGCCGCCGTTACTAACAGCGCCAAGAGCAACGCGATCGACAATCCGATCCACGACGTGATGCCGACGGTTGCACGCACGTATCGCAGCCACGGACGGAGTTGCAGATCGATGCAACCGAGTATTGCGTCGACGCCAATCGCTAGGAAGAAGAGGATTCCCATGATCGCGTTGCACGCATTGGTAAAGTAAGAGAACGAACGACATTCTTTCTCTCTGATGCAATAGTAGATGTGATCTACGAGCAAGCCGATGTAGATTAGGGCCGCCGCCGAAGACTTACGCGAGGGGAAGCTGGTCATGGCGGTGCCGAAGATGACGAGGACAAACGAGATCTCGATGTAGCCGTCGGTCTGCCAATCAGCAACCGTGATCCGAGAGACCACGATGACGGCGATGAGCACGCATGCGACGAGTGCGCCTGACCGCATCATGACGCCGTTATGCCCCGTCAAGAAGGCGTAATCGCGCTCGATGCGTAAAGACAGAATGCACAGTGTGATGAAGGCTAGGGTGTTCGTGCCCATCGAGTGCTGGACCAGCCCAACTCTTCGGAACTCGACCAGCTGGTCCGGACACGGCGGCGTACCACCCACGGTGCACTCGTAATGATCGTAAACGGAGTCCGTGTTGGCTACACAGTCTCCCATTGCCATAAAGCTGGATACCAAGCCAGCCGCGTGCAGCGCCAGCGACATGCGGACCAGCGAGTTCAGATCGCGCTGTTGCTCGAGCAGATTCGCGTGTGTGCCTTGAGAGATGTCTTGCTGCCTCGTCACCTCCATCTCGTCAAACGTCGTAGGCACCGACTTTTTGCATATGGCCGGATTCTCGATCATATCGACCGGCATGCGTCGTTGGCTGTTGAGCACGAAAATGGCGCCCACGCCGCCAAAAAACAGCACCCCGCCACAGATGGCCACGCTGGCCGCCGCCCATCCGTTGCACGCCACACACAGACCACCACTCAACTCCGCCGTGTGTGTGACCGCATAGGTAGCCTCCGCCGCTTGATCAAGCGCCTCTTGACACATGTTCAAGCCCGTTCGGATGAGCCGTGCGCCAACATACGTCAAAACTGAGAACGTGGAGATCAACGACGGATCGGCCGTTCTCACCTTGGTTCCATGTCGACCTTCGTCGATCACGGGGCCCGAGTCCCTTATCAAAGGTGGAATCAGTATTAACGTCAAGGTTAATACGAGAAACGTCGATTCATACGCGCGCGTCGAAGGCATGCCTTGGCGTGTCGACAGCAAGGTGAACACCAGCAACGTCGCGCCGCATATCAACACACGTAGGCGCGACCAGCGAAAGATCTGTAAAGTTTTCCCCAAGTATACGTAATTCTCGTCGATCGACAGCAATGTGATCAAAACCACTCCCGTCGTCCGCATCGAAGTCGACGCGTACACCAATCCACTCAACGGCCGCATTTCTTCGTAAGAGTCGGCCACCAATGCCATAATCGCCAACATCAACGCCCCATATCGACCCGTATGGTACGAAAAGATGCGCAAGGCGTCAATCGCTATCATCGGTGAGAGAGTATAGATTTGCAATGGTTGCGCGTGTGAGGTAGATTATATGTAATTTATACAACTGCATAGCGGCTCCTTTTATAATCACACTCCGCTCGTAACTCTTCACCTTGTGCAAAAGTGATTGACATGCATTACCACATGCAGAGACGTGTCGGATCGAACGCCCGTCTCTCCGACCGTAACGACGGCTGCTGCGTCTCGGCGTTTTATTACCCTAACAATATTACGTATCATCATCTCAAAACTTCGATCTCTGGCTTGCTCTGTCATGCGCGGGCAAGTAGTAGACGTGTCGGCCGTCAACACAATCGGCCCATCACGGTCCACATTGTAGCTCGCATCGCCACCCCAACAAAACCCATCCTTCCACTCGATGTCATGTAAAAGATACGCCTTGCTCCACTCCAACGACGACGCCGAATGCTGTATCAGCTCGACGAACGAAGCAACCAAATCTCGAGCGACCTCTACCGGTCGCAGCTTCCACTCTGACTGACCTTCTTCCAGCTCCGTTCGATGCACGTTGAGTCCGTGGCACTTGCATCCGATCTGGATGGTGATAGGCTGGTCGTTCTCCTTCTGTGGGGACCATTCCACGTTTAGCAAGAGCTCATCCAACTTGCCAGACAGTCCTCGTTCGGCAAATTTAGTAGGCGAGGGACTGCTCGCCAACGACTCCAATCGGCTGCTTGAAGACAGGCTCTCACTCTCGTCCACCTCCTCAATGCTTTGTGGATGCGCTGAAGGGATTGATGGAATGGTTGGGAACGACTGATCCACCAAAGGATCCGTCATTCGCTCCTGTCCGTGTGTACTGCCGTGTGTGCTACTTTGCACGCTCCCATCAAGCTGCAATTTTTGCAAATTTTGCAAGTTGTACAACTGTTCGATTTCGCGCTTGGGCGGAGAAGAAAACATAGACGACGACGCCACGCTGGTAGAACTGTTTCGACTGGAGCGGTTGTCCTTTGTCATTGGTTCCTCAAAAGGCTGGCACTTCCTCTCGTACATGCTCATGTTTTTGTTGACGTAGACAGCGGCGCTTGGAGTGTGAATGATAGCTCGCATCTTCTGTCGCACTCCGCTAGCGAACCCATAGCGAGCAGGTTCGTTCATTTATTTAAAAGTGCTACAAGAGTATACTTGTGCAACGGTCGCGTTATATATCTCTTATATATACATATTCAACGTCTGGTTTCTATTGTACCATGACGTCCACAACGCCTTCTACGACCACTCAAATGTACCACTCAAATGAGTGGTACATACAGCACCTGTCCAACACATTAAAACAGCGAGACGCCAGAGTCTTGTGGAACGACGACGAACACGAGGCCTACTACGAGATCGCACAGCGAGCGCAAGCTGACCGTTGTCAATGCTACCGTTTGATCGCGACCGGCCGAACGCTTCTACAGCTAACCAAAATGTCACCTTACGTGGCGCCTACTCCAAAATAAAAGGCGGAGTGTATCGTTACGTATTATTCACACCATTTACCACATGTCTGTGCAATTAGCATCAGTAACACATTGGTGGACGACCGCTTCGTATGGATCTAATGGCGCATGGGCGCACGTGCCAAACGAAGCAGTGGCTCCTTGGATGTTGTTGATGGTGATTGTGTTCGGAATGATTTACGCGGTCGATGCAGTTGTGGCTTCTATTGCCGTGCTAACAACGTTGCGAGAACCGCCGCCACAATCTGCACAGACGGCACGTCACAACCATCACAACCACCTGGGTCACACATCACACACATCGCACACATCGCAGCCCCTCATCAAGCAACCTTTTGTCGCCTCCACCTTACCGCTGCAAGCGCTCAATTTGTCCAAGCGAAGTCTCTCATACCGTGGTTAAAAATGTTAATAAGAAACCTCTTCTATAGACATCGTAGAACTTACATCGATTGCTGAAATTTCGACCTCGATCGGCCGCTTGGCCGGCTTGCCACGTGTATCCTGCTCGCGCTCAAACTCGCGCAAGCGACGCACCGTGCTACGAAACTCGTTAATCGATAGCCAGTTGTCGCTTATGACGTTGAGCGAGTCGAAAACGCGCGCAAAGCTGTTGGTGATCTTCATCAATTGTCCAAGCGTGATTCGTTGCGTCGCATCGTTCACGAAAAGGCGCGGACCACCCAAGCCGTAAGGGAGGATCGCCATTGCCTGCTCGTATAAGGACAACCACACACCTAACGCTGCAAAACTAACATAGAGCCGGAAGTAATTTTGACGCAGCCGTCCAAACACGCCCACAAATTGAGTATAGACACCATCTCTTGAAAGCAGGTTTGTCACCGTCGACGAGGCGGTAGTCTGAAGCTCGACCATCACGAGCTCTTTGCGCAGCTCGGCTTCTACTTTTTGGTTGTTGACTTCCAAGCCGACCAAGGGCCAGCCAATCAACGCCGAAACCAGAATGCTACCAAACGCCACCCCAATCGCCACATACATCAGCTGCGGGTCCAACCCATAAAGCGTCGGGCAAAACACCAATAGTGTGAAGAACGAATGCAGCAAGATTACGACACAGCCTTGCACACCTGCTGCAAAACGTTGCGTATCCTCGTGGATGCGTTGGCTGGTCCCTTCCAGTGCCGGTAGCTGCATATTGTAACGCTTCAAGTATAGAGTCATCAACGCGACGCGCCAACTCAACACCCACCAGTTTCGCAAAAAGCCTGCCACTGGTTGAATCACAACCAAAGGGGTCACAATGTAGGCAAACTCGACCAATTGCACCCAGATGCGTTGCTGTGCCGCATCCCACACAGTTTGGTCACCCCCATTGCCACTCCCAACTTCACCGCCAACTTCACCGTTGGGAAGATCTCCCTCTTGCACAACCTTTATAATGCTCGATTGCAACATGTCGTAAAAAGACTCGTACCAATCGTTCAGTCTCCAACTCACAAAGGCGCGAAACGCCTGATGTCCTACAAAGAGGATCAAGCCGACCCACGCCCAAACCCTCTTCCATCCCTCCTCGGCACAAAAGAATTCTTTCAGCATGCTGGCGTCTCCCTATTAAACGCCGGTCGTTCAGAGTTACAAATAGCGCTTGTACTTGTCGTTTTTCTGGAAGATGCGCATGCTCAAGACCGCCAGCTGCAACGAGATGCACAAGTCGTCTTGGTTGCCGCCCACCTTGCCGGTATACGTGCGGCGTGGCTTGCCAAACGGCGTGCGTGGCGCCTCCACGACGATCGTGTATGTGCTCATCTGCTTGAAGAGCGTGTCCAAGGTCTCGAGTGGAGATGCCGACAAGCTGACGAGCTGGCGCGAAATCACCATCCGCTTGTGGTCGATCAACTCTTGGAGGCCGACGCACATCAGCTCCTTGCTGGCATTGGTTGTCAAGACACCCACGCTCTCCTGTGCGCCCTCGTGCAGCGCAATGTGCGGAACGCTCGCCTTGCGCAACGCATGCAGCACATGATTTGCTTCGAAGCCCAAATTGGCCTCGACGCCCACGACCAGTGTCGCGTTGCGCAGAGCGTTGATGCTTTGCAACGTCCGCAAGTGACGCACGAGCAAAGCGTACTGCGCCGTCGGATCTGAACCACAAAAAAGGAAAGTGGTTTATGTGAGCTAAAAGAGAGCAGCTAAAAGAGATCGTAAACTGTCGCGCGTTACACGCTGTGAAGCACGCACCTTTGTTGCGAAACGCTTCCAAGCCCATAACCTGCGACACAAGAGCAATCCCGGAGTCAATAGATGGGACAAATTGATGAAGATTTTGCATGCATCTTGCGAGGTTGCGCGGGCTGTGCATCTAAAGAGCGGCTTCTCGCATGTTGCCAACGTCTCGACTTGCACATCCAGGCCTTGCACGGGTTGTGCAATCGCCTCTATCGCGAAAACAACGACGAGCTTTGCGATAACGCCTGTGATAGCATTCGCTCGTTCCAGTCGCACAACTTGAATCTGCCAACGGAGCTGACGTTCAAACGCGCGCTGCTGCTCCTGGCAATGCATTTGGAGCCCGAAGTGGCGACCCATTTCTGCACCCACGGAACAGCGGCCACGCAAGGCGGCGTGCGACGTCTTACGTCGTCAATATTGCCAAAGACGGTTCGTACGTTTATCACAGGTCTCTGTCAAGAGCCCCAAACGTTTTGCAACCAAACGTTGCTGCTCTACGAGCTGTGGAACGAACAGGGTGATTTTGACGCCTTTGTAGAGGAATCAACGGCCGACACTGGCATACCGGATGAAGACGACGCCCTCCAAGGTCTCAACGGATTGACGCTCTTTCCATCGCTTGACGCGCTCGACCCGTCGCTGCACATGGATCCCGATCTGGTAGACATGATCGATATCCAACAAGTCGTGGTGCTCTCCGACGACGAACATTCACATGCATTGAAAAAGAGTGATTGTGAAACGTAGGCGCGCGTACCATCGTGTCTCCATTTTGTAAGCATGCGATCGTTGCGATGCCAAAGGCGCTCTCGCCGCCACCCGACGGATCGATGGCCACGAACATGTGCTTGACCGGCACCGGATCCGGCTTGACGCGCGACGCCAGCTCGTCCACCGACGGCTTCTTGAACGCCCGCGTCGTCGATTCCGCCGTAATCCCCATCGACTCACGCAAAAGGAGCGCCTGCTCATTAGCACAATAAGAAGGGGTGTCGGTGAGATATCTTACATAACATAACGTTTTTGAGCAATAGGGCGGTCACGAACCGGGTCATCGGCGAGCAACATCTGCAAACAAAACAAGACAAAAACACGCGTCAGAGTGGACATTCGTTGGCAAATCGCAGATTTGCGCCGTACCTTGATCGTTTCCATCTTCTGCGACGAGAGCCATCTTGGCATCTCCGACTGCTTGTGCGTACACCTGTAGACCAAAGACCAAAGAAGGGTGGTGTTAACTATTTACAAAGGTGCGTTGGCAAGAGATTGTCGACGCATACCTCTGCGGGTTATCGCTGGCGCGACAGGCTGCGCAAACGAGGTCGATTTGGATCGTCTCGAAGAGCAGGTTGCCGTCCGCCTTCCGAAGGCCAAACATGCGCGAGTAGAAGTTGTCCGATTCGCGCAGCGTTGAGATGCACAACAGCACCGAGCTGCTCATGGAGAGAAGGGGCAACACGACCTCATTCACCACCTGTGTGTCACAGTATGCCTGCAAAACGGCCAAAAAGACGTAAGTGACACATTTGTAGATGTATAGACGGGCGATAGTTTTCTTACAGCCTCTTCGAGAATGACAATTTCGCCACCGACACCTTTGAGAGACTGTGCATTGAGGCATACACGCAGAATGCATTAGAGATGTATGGAAGGGTTGGATTTCGACGTGTGTCTATGTGATGTGTTGAGAGAGAAAGAGAATCTTACGAATATGGGAGAATGTATTAAGTTTGATGTTTTAGCGGTCAGTTATTCTGTACAAAACCAGAGACCACGCACACACACACTTGCACTCTCAACAGGCGCAATGCATTGTGGCGTTGTTAGAGGTTTTGCAACCGCATGGCCATCAAAAGGCGCGCGTCGCCCGTGTCCTTGTGCACTTCGGCGGACCACGGCGCTGCCATGTGGGTGCCACCACGGCGCTCCTCTTGGCGCAACTTGGCCAGACAGGTCGAAATGGTGTGATATCCTTGGACGTAGGTGTGCGTCTCGTTGAAGGCTGTGCCAAAGTGGACAAAGATGGCGTCGAGAATACCTTTTTGACAATCGAGCCAGCGGCCGTTGACCGTTTCGTTGGTTTCGGAGAGGCCCTTTGTGACCGTCGATTCGGTGTGCGTTTTGAAGCTGCTGAGGATGAGCTGTTGCGTTAACACCTTGCGAGCGCGTTCCCAAGCGCGACGGCGTGATGCAGAATAGATCAGCGAAGCGTACAGTTGGGCTTTGATTTGCAGCGAGTCGACGGAAGATTCAGCACTGGAAAGTGCACTGCCACGCATAGTGGTGGGAGTCGACGCCTCAAACGGCGAGGTCTGCAAGGCATTTTTCAGGAGCTTGGACGCTGGGGCGACCCCTTCCACATCCACCACGAGAGCCTTGCGCTTGTTGGTCAACAGCGCAGATGCTTCTTGCACGGCCACCCGTGCCTCGTCTACCAACGGCTTGATTTGCGCAGTCAACCTCTCGTACTCTGCCTCCTCGATCAGCTCGTCGAAGGAGTTGTGTGACCACTGCCGATCGATTGCTTTTGTTGGAAGGCTCGACGGCGCTGACTTTGTTGGCGCACTGGGCTCGTTGGACGCTTCGATCGATATCACTGTGGCGTATGTGGGCTCTTGGACCATCTTCCACGCATTCTGTTGCAGTTCTTTGAGAAACATATCAATCGAGTTGTCAAATTCAACGATCTTCAACTGTTTGCTGGACGCCACGCTCGCGTCAAACATGCGCTCCACCATTTGCATCGTGGCGGAGCTATGAACGGCGCTGATAAGCAGTGGCTGTTGCACGGCTTCGTTCCAGCGCGCACGGAGTTTGTTGGCCTCTGTATCGGAGGTCAGTTCGCTATTCGAGTACGTTTCCGGCATCGGCAAGAGCGGGTGGCCAAAGGTGGATAGGTCAAGCGGCAGCACAAAGATGGTATCGTAGATCGCGTGGTACGTCACGGTAGACAAGCACAACAGTTCGTTGGCACGAATGTGGCCGAGGATGCCATCGTTCTTGATGCCGCCCATGCAATCGCGACCACATTCGTTTTGCTTGTAAACGGCGTCGCTGGTGTGCTTCATGATCGGATGCCCCACCCCATGGAACACGACGTACGCGGCGCGTTCGGCGACCTCTGGCCAACCTTGCAACGGAGCGCCCACGTTGTCCTGAATGCGTCGATTGAGGAGCTCCAAGTGTGGTTGGCGGCTTTGCGAGCTGCACTCAACCATCGATGTGCCGTTGGTCATCGCCACGTTGTACGCCGCCCAGATTGCGCGCAACTCGGCGTTGCCATGATGATGACGCAGGCGGCTGATGGTGGCATGCGCTTCGAACAAGATCAAGGCCTTTGTGTCCGCGTGACGCGTGCAAGCGTGCTCGGTCGACGTCGCGCTGAGGGTGTGCATGGCCTTCCAGAGCTGTTGACGTTCTTGTTGCAACTCAAAGGCAAACCCGGCCTCATACTCGGTGCCTACCTTGTCGTTTAGCAAGGTTTGTGCGAGCCAGCGTGGGTCGACGCCCATGACGTGGATGCCTAAACGCCCGGTCTTGTCGATCACCAGCAACGCGGGCGCCGAGAAACCGTCCGAGCTGGACAGGTCGTGCAAATCAAGCGTCAGTCCTCCCAAAAGTGTACCGTTACCAAAGAAAACGCCCAGCGGTTTGTCAAACCACCCTGAGGTCGTTGGATGGATCGAATCTGCAGTCGAATCTGTGGTCGAATCCGTGGTCGAATGCGACGAAGTTGTGTGCACCTTGTCCTCGTGGCCCATCGCAATGTGTAACGATTCACACAGGTCGTCTTGCAACAAGGGATGCGGAGGCGCCTGTTCTAAAGTCAAGCACTTTATGGGGTTGAGAACGGCCTCGATCCAACTTGCGCGCACCCTTCCTTCTCCAAGGAACATGCGCGCACACTGCATCTCCTGGCCGAACGCGACGTGGTAGACGATGACGTCGCGAATGGGCTTGAGCAGGGACATTACGCTCGCGTATGGCGTCACAGGCGACGCCCCGGCGGTCATCATCGACACAAACGGCGCGGAGAACGAGGAGGAGGAAGCGGACGCCATCTGTGGTCCTCTAAGGTCGGTCACCGTTTGCTTTGTGGTTAGCGAAGTCTACGACCAAAAACGATGTTTGATATTAATTCTCTCAATACTTTTTTGCGCGGTAGAATCACATTTTATTTTTTCCCCAGTTGAGACATGCAGCATCGCGGGCACGCAACTAGGGAGCGGCGGGTCCCCAGTTGAGACATGCAGCATCGCGGGCACGCAACTAGGGAGCGGCGGGAAAAATAAAATGCATTAAGTAAAGAGTCGAGCATTTTTATTTGAGCAGCTCTCTTTCACACTCAGATGTCGCCTAACTGTGCTCGACTTTACTTAATAGAAATACATTTCATAAGTACACTTATCCACCAAAACGTCAATTAAATTTAATCACATAAGTAAATGGTCATAGATTTCTTTTTTCTTATAAGTGTACTTATGAAATGCAGCACAGCCCTCGTTGCCACGGAGGAAAATGAGAAGGACGGTGATGATCCTGACCGCACTGAGCACGGAAGCACGCGTGTCACACGGCGCGTCAATCATGGTTCCTGGCAACGCCTACTATGCTCGCGCTCGGGGGTGGTTGGAAGACTCCCAGCCTGGCTATTGCGCGGCGACGAACGATGCAAACGAGCTCGAAAGCGCCGCACGATGCGAGACCCACAACAAGGGCAATTGGCTGCTGATGAGTTACCAAGCTCGGTCGTGGGAATCAGCCATCAGCGCATGCCAACAGCGATGTGCCCTCTGCTCAAACTGCAGGTTCCTCAGCGTGTCACTGCAGATGCGGGACTGCTCATGGTTCCGCAGTTGTGACCTTGAGCAGCTGCACCGAAGAGCGCCGACGCCTGAGATTGCCCTCTCATTCCGTTCTGCCCGAGCGGCCGTAGGCCACAGTGCACCTCGTTTGCATGTACAGTGGAGTGGTGTGCACAGACAGCACAACCTCGTCTGCCGAACGCAGGGCGGTGGATTTGGCAGCCCAAGTGGCCCGCTGCTGAGCAATTTTTCTGCACTTCAAGCTGGTGATATCTACCAGTTTGGCGTGGCAGAGGGCTACAGCCTCCGATCATTGCTGCAGATATTTGACAAAAGTAAGGCGTGGGCGTTTGACACATTTCAGGGTATGCCTGATACAGAGAGCGGAGAGGAGACCTTTCAAACTACCTGGAAGCGCGGGGCATTCAGGCCGTCAGCAGCCAAAAGATCAGCGGGTGCAGTGCGCTTGCCTATGCTCAGTCAATTCACCAGCCGGGTGGAGACCATCCCGGGCGTCTTCAAGAACTCGCTTGTTCCTGGGCTTGCTGCACAGCGTGGTATGGACCCAGCTGCGTATGTAGACATCGACTCAGATCTTTTCAGCTCAGCCAAGGACGCTCTTGATTGGCTTTTCCGTGAGGGCTTGATTGTCCAGGGCACTGTGATTGGCTACGATGATTATTGGGACCTTGCTTGCAAGCAGCGCTCTGCACAGATCGAGATGCACGGTGAAGCGATGGCGCATGCGAAGATCAGTGCCAAATATAAGGTCAGCTTCAAATGCATTTGCGGCCCATGCGCACCACTCCCTCCGCACAGCACAGGTTCAGATCCTGCACAGCCATGGGGATGGCGCACATATTTCGTCGTCGAAAGCATTGGTGAACGTATCAACTCGGGTCTTACAATGTCAAGTGCAGATGCGCATCATTTCTTGGAGTACCATTCTGCATGCCGTGGGCTCTGGGATCGAAATGTGAGTCACTGGCTTGGAATTGAGTAAGCTATAGGCATGGCTGCTAGCACGTCGATCTGGCCCTCGCCCCACCACATTGTCGACGGCGGCTGCACAAGATGTACTTTAGTAAAAGTGTGCAAGGGCAAGTCAACTCCCGATTTCCAGCTGGATTTTTCTCGCGTTGACGCGCTCTTTCATCTACGTACTGTATATGCGCGCATCGCGCGCACAGTACAGACGCGTCGAATTCAGCTTACCCTTCGCTGGCGAGAAGTGGACGGCCGGTCCAACAGCTTTTTAGGGGTTCGTGAAAAAAAGCATGTTCGCCTTTCGACCCAGCTTCTTGCTTGAACCATGCACCCGCCGAATGCCCTGGCCTGCGCGCCGCTCTGTGTGGCCATGCAAAGCATGCTGTGGGCACCGTGCGCCAAAACGTCAATTAAATTTAATCACATAAGTAAATGGTCATAGATTCCTTTTTCTTATAAGTGTACTTATGAAATGAATTTCCATTAAGTAAAGTCGAGCACAGTTAGGCGCCATCTGAGTGTGAAAGGGAGCTGTGAATGCTCGACTTTACTTAATGGAAATACATTTCATAAGTACACTTATAAGAAAAAGGAATCTATGACCATTTACTTATGTGATTAAATTTAATTGACGTTTTGGTGGTGGAGATTTTCTGGAGATTT
>Ga0302126_10000267_pt1 | contig 35904 bp, 19 predicted proteins | sample CB4_20m_MG_FD_203108 | JGI IMG/M metagenome (GOLD analysis project Ga0302126, IMG submission 203108) | Marine microbial communities from Western Arctic Ocean, Canada - CB4_20m | ecosystem: Environmental > Aquatic > Marine > Oceanic | place: Canada: Western Arctic Ocean | collected 2017-09-24 | reverse complement strand
CAATCGAACCATAGCCACTCCAAAGACTCTGGATCACGCCCAGCTCAATCAGCTCAGTGGCTCCAGTGGAGCTCAGAATCATCGATTTCAAATGCGTATTCATTCGGAGACAGAGCATGAACAGCTCTCACCACAATCCAAGGGCGAACTGTTGGATACGCACATCGAAATCCACTGCAACATTGCAAGGCGAACAAATACAGGCCATTTCTCGACCTTTTCGAACGGCGCGCTCCGCTAGCCCTACCAACTAAAAAGAAGCATCGTATAAAACAATGCGGGTTTGTAGGCACGTACTTTTCCAAGATAGCTACTTATTCGATGGCTTTATCGTCATCCAAATCGTCGACCAATAGAGTTAAAATCGCTGCGACGATCCAAGTCGCTCCACCAAGAACTAAAGCAAGGACGGTCTGGCCACCAAAAAGATTTGTAACGAGCAAGCCAAGGATTGTTGCCGCAAGCATCTGCGGTAAAACGATAAAAAAATTAAAGATGCCCATGTAGAGCCCCATCTTTTTCGCAGGCAATGAGTCAGAGAGTATCGCATAGGGCATTGATAGGATACTCGCCCAGGCTATGCCGACGCCGACCATTGATAACAGGATCCAGTTAGGGCCAGGGAGAAAATAGACTGAAATCAGACCAAGTGAGCCACACAAGAGTGCCACAGCATGGGTCACTTTTCGATTCGTCCACTTAGCAAAGACAGGCAGCGCAAATGCGATCAGGGCAGCAAAGCCATTATAAACCGCAAACGCGATACCGACCCAATCCGCGCCGGTATTGTATTCCTGCCGAATGACGGTGAGGCGTTCCTGCATAGCGGCAGAAAGGCCACCGAGATCACCATAACTAATAAAGAAGTTAGCCGTGCGCATGGTTCCAACGACCTCGACAGCGCCTAAATCAATTTCAGCACGGTAGCCTTCGAGATCTCGTAGCACCGCGTTGTAAGCAGACTCTATTTCTGCATCTACACCACTGGCTTTAATCACAGTTGCTGCCTGCTCCAAACTGGCCACGTCTTCAAGACCAATCCGCATATCGTAGAGGTGGCTCGTTACGGCGGCAGTGGTATAGATCCACATGGAGAAGAGAGCAAACCAAGAGAAAAATTGAACGACCGCCAGCTGTCTCATCGTTTTAGGCATGGCGTATAAATCATCCATAACGACGACTAGACCGTTTGATGACGCACCTTTGTTCTGAAGCACGACTGAGAGCAGAAGCAGTATCCCAAGCGCAACAAATCCACCAGTCACGATATAGAGCTCTTGTTCCCATCCCACAAAATAGACTGCGGCGGACAATAATAGACCTACGATTAAAAAGATCGGCCCATGCTGCGCCTTCTTTTTCAAACGAAGCTCAGAAGCAGCAGCTTCGCCCGCGATTCGGTTACGCGCCGAAGACTCATCTTCAGCAGACTCGGATCCCTCGAAGGCCGCCAGTTCGTCAGGGCTGTATTCCTTACTTTTGACAACAGTCCAGAGCACGGCGGCGAAGAACACTGCTGCCCCTAGATAAAAAGACCATTTAACCGAATCTGGAATCACCCCCTCGGCTGCGACGTTGGACACCCCACACCAATTGGTTAACATATAGGGTAAAGCCGAAGCGATCACTGAGCCTGCACCAATAAAAAAGCTCTGCATTGCGAAGCCTCTGGTGCGCTGCTCAGAAGGAAGCACGTCGCCAACAAAAGCACGAAAAGGCTCCATAGATACATTGATAGACGCATCCATAATCCATAGCATGCCAGCGGCCATCCAGAGGTAAGCAGTATTAGGCATGCCAATGAGCGCCATAGAGGCACAGACCGCTCCACCTAAAAAATAAGGCCGGCGGCGCCCGAGTTTACACCAGGTTCGATCACTAAAATATCCAACGATGGGCTGAACAATCAAACCAGTTAAAGGTGCAGCAATCCAGAGGAGCGGTATTGCATGCTTGTCGGCTCCGAGTGTCTCGAAGATACGACTCACATTTGCATTCTGCAGGGCAAAACCGAACTGGATGCCGAAAAAGCCAAAGCTCATATTCCATATTTGCCAAAAAGAGAGACGGGGTTTGTTCATAGTAATTAGTCGCTTGAAGTAAAATATTAACGGGCAATAGATGATGACAGAGCGGCCTGCCCTCGGCCACATGCACTGGTCAACTCGGAAAGCTCCGCAAGCGCTGTCAGCACATCGCTGTAACTCGTCATGCGCCAGCCCCAACTACCAGAGGATTGTCCCGGAGTATTCATGCGACCTTCGGATCCGAGTCCAATTAGATCCTGAATCGGAACAATCGTCGCCGCCGCATTGGATCGGTATAAGCTGCGAATGAAATCCTTATGTATCTCTGAACCGTCGGTGCCAAAATAGGCAAGCGCCTCGGCGCGCTCCGTGTCGATGTCGCTCTGCGTGCGAGTGCTATCCTCACCAGCATCGCTGTTAAACCAACCAACTACCGTATCGTTATCGTGCGTACCGGTATAGGCGATGCAGTGCTCATCATAGACCTCCGGCAAAAAAGTTTTCTTCATCTCATCGGATCCAAACGCGAATTGCTCAATCCGTATACCCGGCAATTGAAAGTCGTCCCGCAGCGCAATGACTCCGTCTGTAATCACTCCCAAGTCCTCAGCAATCACCGGCAAGGGCAAGCCCCAGTCTTCCACAAATAAATTAAAGACCTCACGCCCAGGCGCTGCAATCCAACGACCATCCTCCGCAGTCTCCGCACCGCCTAAAATCTCCCAACACGCTTCAAAGCCACGGAAGTGATCTATGCGAACGACATCCACCCAATTCAATATCTTGCGCAAGCGCTTACGCCACCAAGAAAAACCATCCGAACGATGCACATCCCAAGCGTAAAGAGGATTACCCCACAGTTGCCCAGTTTCCGAAAAATAGTCGGGCGGCACACCAGCCACGACCGAAGGGCTGCCGTCATCGTTCAGGCGGAACAACCCACGCTCGCACCAAACATCCGCACTGTCATGCGCCACAAAAATCGGCAAATCCCCCACGATACAGATGTTCAAACGACGTGCTGTGGCACGCACCGAATCCCACTGCTCGCGCAATAAAAATTGCTCGAAACGCACCTGCTCCAACTCCACATCCAAATCGTGCACTGCCTGTGCCAGCGCGCCAGGTTCACGCTGTCGTAGCGGCTCCGGCCAATCCGTCCACCCCACTCCACCGAAACTCGCCTTGAGTGCACTATACAATGCGAAACCTTCTAGCCAGTCGCTCTCGGCCGTGACAAACGCATCATATTTAAGGCGCAACGGATCACCACTATCCAATTCAAAAAAACGAACTGCCGCACGAGCTGACAATTCTGTCTTATTGCGATAGACCGCAGTAAAATCGACAACCGATCGATTCTCTAATTCGAACGAGCGTAATTCGATTTCGTCAATCAAGCCACGGGCATGCAAATCCTCCGGACTGAGGAACACCGGGTTGGCCGCAAACGCAGACAGCCCTTGATAGGGCGAGTCTCCATAACCTGCAGGATTAAGCGGTAGAATCTGCCAAACAGTCTGCCCATTTTGGGCCAACAGCTCCAACCAAGCAATTGCGGATGGTCCGAAGTCGCCGACGCCATACTGATTCGGCAGTGAGGTCGGATGCACGAGCAAGCCGCAGTCTTTATTGAAAAGTGGTTTTGCTGAAAATGATGTCATTATAACTGCCTCTCCTGCCGTGAAATTTGCAAGGCCCCAAAATAGGCATTACTTTTACCGCCGTTCAGATTAAACAAGGCAAAGCCGTTGAGCTGCGGATCCAATGTCACAGTCTCCCCCCCTTTAGGCTCAGCTTGCTTCAGCGTTCGTCCAATAAAGTGATGCACCACATTATCACTCAAAGTCGTCAGCTGTAAATCATAGCGCCCCGCAGCACCGATCGTTACACCGACCTCAACCCCCTCTGGGTCGAGAAATACTCTTGTATTGAAGCGCGCATCTGCATCCAAAATTTGATATGTGCTCAGCCCTTCGATCAGCGCGAGCAGCACGGCGCGACCCTCGCTCAATTCACTCGAGTCATTAATCACAGTCTGCAGGTGCAACGCGATACCGACACTGGAGGTTTTCTCCGAATCACGCTCAAACTTGCTGTTAAATCCATCAAATTCAAACCGCAGCGAAAACACATCACCTACATTCAAAGGCTGCTCAAACGAACGAAACGCGACCGTCTCTTCAAAGCCCGTGCCATTCGCAAAGATTCCGAACGCCTTACCCTCACGCGCCGTCTGCGCTAAGTCCGCCTCTTTGTCTGCCTCTGCGATAAAAAAACCGACATACTGCTCTTCCTCAGCTGCCGCATACTCAGGCGCAAACAAACGCCACTGACCAAATCCACGACCGCTCCAATCCCCCGTCCGCCATCCATCGTTATAGGCCTCATAAAACGCCTCATCTTCACCAGCGATAAAACTCTGCGCAGCCACCGAGCTCACACTCATCCCGAACGCATATGCGAGTACACAGACAAATGTCAGAGTTCTAGAGGTATAAGTCGCCATCAACATTAAGTTAAACATATCTTAGAAGGCCGCTTCGCAGACTGAAAACTTGCTCTCTACTTGACAGTTGAACTGGCCCAAATCCGAAAATACATAATTGATCAGCGGATAATGTAGGAATACGAAATTAATATCAAGATGGCGGTGTTCGCCACAAACGCCATTTCAGTTTGATCGTCTGGGCTGAACGCAGTCAACCTTTCAACGCATGGCAGTCGGGACCTCCGGCTCTACTGACTAGCCTACTACCCTTCGCCAAATGAAATCGAGCTGATACCGACGGCCTTGAGTGCGTTGAGCACGTTGACTACACTTTGCTGGTAAGTCTCTGGATCGGGTTGCAGGATCACCAGCGTCTTAAGGCCAGCGCGATCGGAGGACAGCTTGAGCTGCATCAAGGTACGCGTCAAATTCGGCAAAGCTCGGTTCCCAGGATTATCGGTCGGCATACCATTGAGTAGGATGGTGCCATCCAACAAGATATCAATATAGTGCTGCTCTGGCAGCGGTGTGCCTGGTGGCGCAGCCATACTGGAGGGTAACTTCACGCCAAGGTCGGCCTCTTCTTTGATGATCGATGTGGTGACCATGAAGTAAATCAGCAGTAAGAACACGATATCGATCATCGGAGTCAGATCGACGTTGTCTTCTGGAATCTGTAGCCTGCGTGCTTTCATGGAGAGTGTTATTTGTCGCTTTGGAAGGTGGCGAATACGACATTGGGCACCCCAGCTTCCGCCGCCGCCGCGAAGACTTTGCGTACTTCTTTAAACGGCACCATCGCATCCGCACGCACATACACTTTACCCGCAGATTGGCTGGCATTGCCTTGAGCGATTAATGCAGGGAGATCTTTGAGTACGACTGATTGTGGCCCAAAATAAATCGAACCATCCTCTTTCAAGGTGACAGTCAGCCGTGCGCCACGATTTTCGGGAATCGTCGCGGCGTCTGCAATCGGCACCGAGATCGGCACCATTTGCTGAACCTGCATTTTAGCGACCGTCATGAAGAAGACAATCAGCAGAAAGACGATATCGATCATCGGAGTCAGATCCGGAAGGTCGATAGTGTCTTCTATAGCGCGAGGTTTCATAATTTTTTTTGCGATATAACGCTATCAATTAAGCAGATTTATTCGACTCATCGACCATGCCGTGCTTGGCCATCAGTCGGGTCATCGAACCGATCTGTTCATAAATCCCAGACGATGCGGCCATGTATTTGTTCTTAAAATAGAAATAAGCCATCAATGCGGGAATCGCAATCAGTAGGCCGGACGCAGTGGTGACCAAGGCTTCCGAAATATTGTTGGCCAACAACTCAGGCTTGCCGAGTCCTTGCGAGGCGATGTTACGGAACGCCTTGACCATACCGCTGACCGTGCCTAGCAGTCCCATCATCGGCGAGACAGAGGCGATCACTTGCAAGTATTGCACAAATACGAGCGGCTTCGCTAGCACCTTACTGGCGCGCTCCTCCAATGCTTCGTTAACCGCCGATGAAGTGACGTGCCCCTCTTGCACGGTTTGAAAACCTAGCTCCAAGATACTCGTCATATAACCTTCGTGCGCAGCGCAAGCCGCAAGCCCAGCCTCGGCATCTCGATTACTGATGGCTGCGCGCAGGTCGTCACGAGCTTCTGGTTGCGTGAAACGCGACTCCCGAATTAGTAAGCCACAATACGCAGCGAGCCCAACCAGTGCGACAGAGAACATCAGTAATGGATACATCGCCCAGCCGCCTTGCTGGAACATCGTCCAGAGTGTAATCGCTTCCTCGGCAGGCGCGGCCTCGACTACGATTTCGGTCTGTGCGCTTAGACATGAAGCCAACGCAATGAACGCGACACTCGCAAACGAACGCGTGCGTAAATTCTGGGTGAGATAGTTAATTAATAGTTTCATAAAGTGGATACTTCAGGGGTTGTAATTTCGAGAGCTTTTAAACTTTGAGTCGCCCACGGTGTTTCTGAGAAAAGAATAGAGACTTCGCGGTGCGCGGCAATGGCAGCTTCGTGCATGCCCATCTCACCATAAAGAACTGCAACCGTGTAGAGCAATTCAGGATACCACGGATCGGTGGCAACGGCATAGGTTTTGCCCTCTGCAGCCGAACGCATCGCAGCAGCGATTGCTCCGTCGCGGATGGCAAGGCGTGCCTTGATCAACTCGCGTAGCGAATAGCCCGCCGTGTTGACGTCCATCTCTGGAAGTTCATCCAGAAAAACTTGAGGCACCAGATCGTGGCCCAAGTAGAAACTACAATAAGCGACCCACAGGCGCGCTTGAATTTGATTTGGCCCTTCCTGCACCTGCACCTTACGGTACAGCTCATAAGCTCTGACATATTCGCCTGCCTCGCGCCAGTCATCGGCCAAGCGTAGATACACCTCAAGATGATCCTGCGACAGATGCCTCGCATTCAACAAATGCCGCTGCAATCGCGCCAACTCAGTCGTCTCGTCGGCGGCAAGTAATTCGAGACTCAGTGAACGTAGTTGATCGAGCGTCAACACTGGAGCAATCGCCACTGGTATACGCGTCGCCACATCTGTCGCCGCAGTCCACTGCTTCGATGCGCGTAAAGCCTCCAGATACGAAAGCACGGTGGGCAGCATGTTACCGGGAATTTCACTGAGCGACAGGTAATCCAGGAAAGGTGCAACTTCACGTTTCAGAACGGGCAAGGCCTCGCGTGTCTGCCCCGCATCCAAGGCGGCAACCGCATCATAGTAGGATTTCGGAAATAAGAAATCCAGCACGACTCCCTGCTGCAACAGGTCATCCAGTTTAAGATAAGCGCGCCCACCCTTGTCGCGACCTTTGGGACGAAAGACTAGACTGTCCCCATCGACTCCAGTCAAAATCACGTCATTCACTTGAGTCGGATATTGAATACGCACCGGCAACTCGGCCGCATCAAGCGACACCAGGAATCCGCTGATCACCAGCATCGAAGCAAGCGCGCAATAGAATCTGTTTATAATAGTCTTCACGATGTTTATAGCGTATTCATGCGTTGACGGGCGACCTCATGCAAGGGCGACTCAGCGCCTCGAGGTGAATTGACAAAGAACTCATAAGTGCGACGGGCAGACTCGACATCGCCACTGGCTTCCAGCAACGCAGCACTCTCCATCACGGCTTTCCCCGCCCACATCGGATAACCGCCATAGGCCAGATAAGTGCGTTCGAAGAACCCTTGCGCCTTGCCAATTTCTTCCATGTCCAAGAAACAACGACCGATATTAAAAGTCGCTTCGGCCCAGATTTCGCCGCGCCACTCGCGTTGATTTAAAATCAAAGTATACGCCTTAATCGCGTCCTTGTAACGACGTGCCAACCGTAGCGCATCACCCCGTGCTCGTGCAGATTGCATGGCGCGCTCGCTACCGAAGTGGTCATCTAAAATACGCTCATAGTAATCTGCTGCCGAATCGAAGAAGCCATCCTCTGCCTCTAACTCTGCAAGCATGAACAACGCATCCACCACAGCAGGGCCCGTAGGCGCACGTTCAATCGCCTGCAACAGCAAGCCACGCGCTTCGATCGGATCTTTCTGCGCTTCAATGCCAGCGATCCAAACCAGAGTTGCGGGACTCGCCAACTCGACTTCGTCCAATCCCAACTCGACGGGGCTCACTTCCACATCGGCACGTTGATTCAAGACTCGTAGTAAACGCAGCGCCAAAGCCCACGCACCATCAGTCACCGCCTGTTTGCGCATCTCTTTAAAGACTGCTGCGGGCAACTCGTCAGGCAATTGATCCAGTTGATTGCGCGACTGACGCATCCAATCAGCAAGCTCAGGATAATCGTTGATCTCCAGTGAGCGACCACTGCCTTCGACCGAGGCATCTGTAACATCTTTCAATGCATCGTAGAGCGGCTGACGAATCGTCAACGACTCCTGCAACGGTACTGGAATCGATGGATGCGCTTGGAAATAGCCGATCTGCGCCACGCGGTTGTTGAGCATCTCACCGCGGAAAGCCTCATTTGCGAGCAACTGACTGACGAACTGATTCGTCTCCTCAAAACCACCACGAATGGCCGCATCGGATTGCCACCACGCATCAATCAATAAATCCACATGATCCGACTCGATCTTGTTTCCAAAACGACTGATTCCATCACGATAGAACTCAAACGCCGCAGCGACTTCGCCCTGCTCGAAATTGGCGTCCGCCATGCGCACCACAGCTTCTGCACCCGCAGGTGAATCAGGAAAGCGATCTAAGTAGCGTTGCAGGCACAGATCATGATCCGCAAAACGTCGATTCGCTAACAGCAGTGAGGCCGACTCAAAATACGCATGATCGATCAATGGCTGCGCCCCTTGATATGTCTCGACCAATTCGTAGTTCTTCAACGCCTCTTCGACCGCAGCTTCCATCGCATCCAGATCGCCTAAGAATACATGCGCTTCTGCTTGTAACGGATGATTCCCAGCGACTGCCACCCATTTCTCGAAAATGGCTCGTGCCTGCGCGTAATCTCCTTTGCCGAAATAAGCGACGCCACAACGAAATCGTGCCTCTTGAAAATACACACTACCTGGGTGCGCTTCAATCAACGCCTCAAACGCACGTAGCGCCTGCTCAAAATCGCCCACAAACAAATAAGCCATGCCGGACCAATACTTCACACTGTCGATAAACGCTCCGGCAGGAAACTCTTCACTCCAAATAGGGAAATCCTCCAAGATCGCTTCAGTCTCGCCTTTCACAAACCAAGCATGCCCGAGCGAATGCGTCATCTGCGCTGACACAGGATCAAATGGAAAACGGTGTAAGAACTCATCGGCTAAGACATATAGCTTATCCACCTCACCACCCTGCTTATATAATCGTGCTAGCTGTACCGCGATCGGTTTTTCAAACAGGACAAAAGCAGGTTCGTCCAAATACGCTTCAGCCATCTCAACCGCCTCCGCCTTGTAGCCACACTCCAATCCTTGCAAGATCGCTGCATAACGGAACTGCTCCACCTGTACATGTTGCGGATAGTCCTCGATCAATCGGCGAAACCCAAAATATGCCTCATAGGTGCGCCCCATTAGGCGTAGCACACGCGCCTGTCGCCAGCGTAAATTAGCAGTGTATTTCGGAGCCCCTGCCAGCAAGGCACGTTGCTCCCGCAGCTGATCGCGCTCGACGACCAACGCTGATTTCTTGGAGGCAATATACTGTCGTTTGAACAGTCGCTCTTCTAGCTCGATCAATCGATCTTCGACCACGAACAACAACTGCTCCACTGGCAGCACCATCGAGAATAACAGCCCGGCCTCTAAATATTGCTCCTCCTCTTCAAAGCGATCGCCGACACTGAGTAGTCTGAGGTTAATCCCAAGATCATAACGAAAACCGCGGTCTGCGTTGATCTCGGCCACGAGCGCCATGAGGTCATTCAAATCACCGGTCACGAGTGCACGGTCAAACAATGCATTCAAACAGAACAATCGAATCTCCGAACTATACGTCGGCTCAATGCACTGCCGCAAGATCGCTTGAATGTCCGCATCACGCTCGGCAGCCGCAGCGGCAACGACGAGGCGATTGAGCAAACCAAGCAAATCATCGGCAGCGATTTGCTGATTATAAATACCAAACACATCCTGATAGCGACTGACCGCACCGTCCCACTGCTCGACACCATAGAGGCAATCCGCCCAATTGAACATCGCCAGCAGATGCCGCTCATCCGACAAAAAGTTTTTCACAAACTCATCCCAATACGGGATCGCTTCGCTTAAATGCGCCGCATCTCCAGACGCTTGAAAGCACTTCATGTGAGCGAGGCCCAACATAAATATATTCTCACGATAGATGGCTAAATACTCAGCGCTCGCAGCGCCCGACAGACGCCCACGAATCTCGATCATATACGGAATCGCTTGATCTGGGTGTGCTTGCAACGCTGCCTGCGCCCGTTGCCCCAGTGTCGGCAAATCCAAATCTGGAAACGCCTGCACCTGTGCCTCTGCGCGGAGCATTGACGCTGGCGAGCAGGCCAAACAAAGCGTCAGCCAAACAACACAGCCAGCAATGCCCCTAGAGACCAGCCCCGAGACATATTCCTGGAGGGTTCCGAGCCGCAGCCGACATGACCACAAGAAAACAACGCTCTGTCGTTTCCACACCCCTGTTCTGCACAATGGCAACGACGGGGCGTTGCCCTCCACAAAAAGTGAAGCAAGCTTCGGGGAATCAGCCTCATCGCCAATGGATGCACCACTAGTTCGCATGCAACTCCTGACTATTCGTATAAACTGCAGAAGACATTGGGCTCACAGACACCGTGGCGCTGCCATCTCGCACGGAAATTCGAGTGTGACTCAACACATCCAGCAACTCGCCGTTCGTAATTTCTGGATTCAATTCGAGCTCAAAAGTGACCCACTGCTCCGAACGGTTAAACAGCACCAAGGCACGATCATCTGCATAGGCTCGCACATACGCATAGCGATTCGCATCGGCCACCAATGTGCGACGACTACCGAGATAGAGCGACGGATGTGCGCGGCGCGCATGCGCCAACTTTGAGAAATGCTCTCGCACCTTTGCTTCGGCCGACGAGACATCATCACCAAAACGCATCATACGCCGATTATCTGGATCACCCGCTCCAGTCATGCCTATTTCATCGCCATAATAAATCATCGGCACACCATCGATCGTCAGCAAAAACGTCATCGCCTGCTTTAATTTCTCATAGGCCGCCACATCATCGACTTTTAACTGGCGACTCCAGCCGACTTCTTCTTCATCAGCCTCGTCCGGGTCAGGCAAGTCACCATCGGCATACGCCATGAAGCGCGGCTTATCATGATTACCAAGCAGAGCCGACATACGGACACTGCGACCATACACTTCCTCGGACTGACGCAGCGCCGCTTCGAGTTGAGCAAAGTCGCCCTGCCCCTGTGCAAAGCACGGCACAAGCACATCGTAGAGCGGAAAGTCGAACTGACCATCGAGCATATTACCACCAACAAAATCAGAGATCACATGACGGTTTTGAAACGTCTCACCGACGAAATAATGATTCGCCTCAGGAAATTGATCGCGCATGCGTGTGCGAAAGCGCCACCAGAAATCAGGTCGGATATGTTTCACCGCATCGAGACGGTAGCCATCCAGATCATACGCCCCCATCCAATGCACCGCATCTTCTAACAGGAACTCAACCGTCTCAGGATTTCGAAAATCGAACGCAGGCAAAAACGGCTCAAACCATGTAGTGTATGGGTTATCATTCCAGCGGCGTAAATTACGTGAACCATCGCTTAACTTTAATTGCCCAAACAGTTCTGGGTGCTCGGCACGGATCGCGCTGTCTTGGTGCACATGCTTCAACACGAAATCAGCCAGCACCTTCATGTCTTGCCCATGCACCTCACTCACGAGTTCTTTAAGCGCAGATTCACCACCGAAACGTGTCTCCACGCCATAACGCTCAATTGGCCAATAACCGTGATAGCCAGTGTAAGAGCGGAACGGCTCCAGATACTCAACCCACGCGTCTGAGGGATTTTGATTCAAAGGCGCGAGCCAAATCACATTTACACCGAGGTCTTCAAAATAGCCCGATTCCATTTTTTGAGTGATACCCTCAAAGTCGCCACCTTGGTAGTTCGCAGCTGGCAATACTTTTGGATCATCGACGGACAGGTTGTTCACTGGATTGCCATCATTAAAACGATCTGTAAATGCATAGTAGATAATATCATCCTGCCAAATATCTTCACTCGGTTCACCGGCATAGGTGATCGCAGGCAACCCGACCTTGCCATCGACATCCTCGACCAACACTCGAAGCATCTCACCTGAAATCGCCGCAGGTAACTCGACGCGCACCATCGCACCGTCGATTGTCGCGGGCAGGCGCACCACTCCACCGGACTTCGGTAGTGCCTCGGCAATCACCGTGCGCAGTGCTTTGTCCGACTGTAAGGTCAGCGTCGCGGCATCGATCGAACTGATAAACAGCGTGGGCGCAGCGGACGTGGCCGAGCCGCCACCGATCGTCACCACACTATTAAAACCGCCATGACCGTCTGCTTCACGATCAGAGTTAGCAGGATCAGTCTCCCAGCGGCCATCGATCACATATTTATACAACACACGACCTGCTGGATACGCACCCGAGCGCGCCCAGCCACCCTCGATACGTTGCAGCGGATCAGCGGATGCATTCCATTGATTCAACTCGCCGACCATCGCGACCGACGCAGCATCTTCATAGCCTTGCAAACGAAACGTATGCATCGGCACTGAATCGATTACCAGCGGCAGGCTGCTTTCGAGCGTGCGGCCTTGACCGCTCAAAGTTTCTAGGCCCAACCGCACAGCATGCAAGCCCGAGGCGGAAACATCTGTCGACACAATCAAGCGATGATTAAGTCGATCTATCGACACGCTGATTCCATCGCCGCCAGTCGCCGCAAAGCGATGCGTCGCACCGGGATTTCCAAAACGACGCAGATCGAGCGATACAGACTCACCCGCACGCAGGCGAGTGACTGGCGGCGCACCTAGAAATACCTGCCCTGCATCCACTCTGGGGCTCTCTTGTGTGCCCTCACTCAGCGAATCTGCAGTCTGAATCTCCCAGTAATAGGACGCGAGTGGTGCGAGTTGATCCAAATAAATCCCTTCGCGCAGCGCCTCCGACACCCGAATCGCTCGTACGGGTTGACCGTCGAGTGCCAGTTGATCTTTCAACACCAACCACTCGTCCGTCGTCTCAGCTAGGCCGAGCGCTGCAACAGCCGCTTCTGGCAACCGCACACGCACATGCCGCAGCGTTGCGCTGGGGTGAAAGTTACTCGTCACCAAATAGCTCGAATCCTGACGCAGGTCACTGCGCACATAGGCATGCAGCCAATGCCCTGAAGGTCCCACGTCGGCCACTTTGCCGAAATATGGATTCGCCTGATTTGCCGCATTGAGCGGAATCGACACACCCGATGCAAAAGCAGGTTCACCGAGCAAATGCATCAAGCGCACGTACCATGCGCGCAACGCACGTTGAGCGTCCGAAAGCCCCGCACCGTCTGCCGCGCCGTCGTTCCACCATTTGTTCAATTCAGGCAGCGACCAGTAGTCGAAAATACTCGTGCGTTGATCGTCACCACCAAAGCCTTCGCGGCCCAGGCCTGGTTCGCCGACTTCCTGGCCATGATAGACCATTACAGGGCCACGCGAGAGACCAAACAATGTCGCCGATACAGGACGGCCAACTTCCATGCCTTGCGCGCCCCATGTTTCGGGATGTGCTAAACGAATCTCGTCATGGTTCTCAGCATAGCGCACCGCACAGTCGAAAAAGAACCCGCCGAGCTCAGACTCCACCGCATCCAAATCATTCGCCCAAAGCTCTCCTGCAGTCAAATGCTCCAAAGTATCGTATCCAGGATCATCATACACCGCCTGAAATCCGGCATCAAGCAAAGTAAGCATCACACTATCGTTCTCACGGATCACGGGATCTCGGCTCGGCACTTTCGCCGGATCATCATTATATGCTTCTGCGTAAAAGAACACGTCAGGCGCACGCGTCTGCGCACGATGGATCATCCACTTCCAAAATTCAGGTGGCACCATATGCGCCATATCCACGCGAAAGCCATCCACGCCGAGCTCTTGCCAATACGCGATAATCGCATCCATCTTCTGCCATGTATCAGGCACTCGTTTACGCGGGCTGATCGCACTTGGATAATCCGGCGCACGAACTCGATTCAAGAAATCGAAGCCGTAATTTAATTTCACGGTTTCATACCAGTCACCATTCGACGGGCGCCAGCTCGCCACGTTATTGCCTGTCACGCGCCCATGCACACGCTCTGGGCCGAAATAGCCATCCGCATTGCCCACCAACCGCGCGGTCTCATTGATAATCTTGCCAGTGTGGCGATCGACCGTCGGTAAACGCAACGGCCCACTGCCCTCGGCGACTTCAGGCGTGAGATAGAAAAAGTTGTTGTCCGGATCAAAATATACTCCGGTGCGATCCTTGTTACCAAACACCAGATCCGGGCGAATATCCGACTCGTAGCTGCGCGCTACGTGATTTGGCACAAAGTCGATCACCACCGACAAGCCAGCAGCCTGCATCCGCTGAGTCAGCGCTTGAAATTCTTCAAGGCGCTTGGCCGGTTCGTTCGCAAAGTCTGGCGATACATCAAAATAGTCTCGAATCGCATAAGGGCTACCTGCGATGCCTTTTAATAAATCTGGATCGTCTGGCGCTTGCCCGACGGCACTATAATCGGTCGACGTCGCTTGTTGCAACACGCCGGTCAGCCAGATGTGCGTAAAGCCGTCCTCACGGAATCCCGCGAGCACACGCTCATTCAACGCGCTGAACTTGCCTGCACCATTTTCAGCCAGACTGCCATTCACCTGGCGCGTCTCGTTGGCATTACCAAACAACCGTGGCAGCATTTGGTAGATTCGTGGTTTGGCATCGATGGCACCAAAGCGCCCCTTCAATTCCAACGCGCCTGCCGGACTCACCGCATAATATTCTGGCAAATAAAGATCCTCTGCCGAACGTGCAATCCGCGCCTGCTCCGAAGTAACGATGACATGATCGTTCAGCGTAAACCACTGCACCGCACGCACACGGTCAAACTCGCGCCCCGGGGCTTTCAATTGCAGCTGTATTGCATCGCCCAGTGCCGTCACCTTGAACGCATCGACCGGAGCGGCTTGCCATTTATAGTTTTGATAGTGACGCGCCTCGAGCACCGCATTGCCTTCAATCTTTAGAATGACATCGGCTTGAAATGCCAGAAATACACGCTGCTCGACAGCAACTTCAACCACGGTCGAACCGAAGCCTGGCCCTGCATCAAGAGCCACCCATAGTGACGACTCCGCAATATCTGACTGCACGGGAATTTTGAGCGAAAGATCGCTGGCATCGAGACAACCTGCCACTGAGCAAGCGCAAAAAAGTGAAGTAAGGCGGAGTAACATTGTATGGGGAGACATGAACACTTATCTTTGTTAATTCCAAGACAACGATTCTGAAGCGAAGCGCACAACTCGCCCCATTTGACAGTTGAACGAATTCATGGTTCCCGCGTAAGGCACAACGCACTAGCTTGCTTAAATACCGAATGATCGAATCCCCACAAACCTCACCTACCGTCATACAACGCTTACTCAAACGCCCGCTATTACTGATCCTAGTTGCGAGCTTAGCACTACACTTACTGGTGGGCTTGGGGATCGGTAGCTGGAAAATGTTTATTATCCTCACAGAGGACGAAGCAGAAATCGAAGTCGTAATTCCGCCAGAAGCAATCCAACCCAAGCAGCGTGAGTATAAATTAAAGACGATGCGCTCGCAGCGCAGCACTGCGATCTCCACGCAGATCCCAATCGCCGTCGACCTTCCGTCCGAAATTAACCTACCTAAAGTTGACGTGCCCAAGCCCAGCACCAACAAGAGCGCGATCAAAGCACGTGGCAGTGCCGGCGACCTCGGCGGCGGACTGGGTGGCGGCGCAGGTGAATCAGGATTCGCCACATTGTTTGGTAATACCTCGCCACTCGCCGGAGCACTCGAAGGCACCTTCATTGACTTCAAACAAGACCGCTACCGCGAAAACCCGCCCAAACAAGGCTGGATGGATGCGGGTAAAGATTTCATGCGTAACTATCGGCTCACTGAATTTCGAAAATCCTTCAGCGCACCGCAGAAGCTCTACGCCACACACTTCTATATACCACTGATGAGTGCCGACGAAGCGCCGCGCGCCTATGGCGTCGAAAATCTCGTGCAGCCGAGTCAATGGATTGCCGTCTATCAGGGGAAATTCCGTTCCACCAAGGGCGGCACCTTTCGATTTGTAGGCACGGCCGACGACATTTTGATAGTCGGAGTCAAAGGACGCACCGTGCTCTCCGCTGGATTTACCGAATCAAATCCGAGCAAATGGACGCCAGACGATGAGCCGACCCACAATGCGCCCCCCGTATCGGAGTATTTACCCAAGCTTACAGAGGGCGATTGGTTCAAACTCGCTCCCGGCGAAGCCACGGATCTGAGCGTCGTGATCGGCGAAATCCCCGGCGGCGAATTCGGTTGCTACCTATTCATCGAAGAGAAAGGCATGAGCTACGACAAGGCCGGCGACGGTCGCCCCATCCTGCCTGTGTTTAAGCTCAAGGACTTCTCACAATCCGAGCGCCAGACGATCTCACAGGATGGCTATGAAAAACGCATGGACGGCCCAGTGTTCGGGTTTTATTGAGCGATAAGGATTTAAAGTCGGTGGCTTCCTTTAGGTGTTCGGCCATTGCATGTGGAGTCGGAAACCCAGACAACATTTGCGACGGGGCATCTAAACCCGTCAATTAAAGCAGCGCAGTCATGCAACTGGTCAAACATCAGGAGACGGAATAATCCTGTCCCGCTTATCACGAACTCAACCGAGAGAATAAATGGACAGGAGTGCCCATCCTCCGGGAAGGCAGTCTTCAGGCGCGAGGGCGAGTCGCCCTCGTTTGCATCAACATCGGTTCGACGTGGGCCAGTCGCCCACACTCTTGTCCCACGCACTAGCAACGACGGAGCGTTGCCCTCCACAAACAGCCGAAGCAAGCTTCGGGGGATCAGGCCCATCGCGAATCAAAAAAAGACCACAGCCGAAACTGTGGTCTTTTTTATACGCGAGAACGAAGTGCTGAACTATCCCCGACGACGCTTCGCCACGCAGAGCAAAGCCAAGGTGCCGGCGATCAACGCATAAGTGCCGGGTTCGGGGACTTCAGAGACTTGTAGACTATTAAAGTAGAGGTTATTGGCAGCATCTCCATTATCTGTGCCACTATTGTAAAAAGTAAAACTATCTAGCGTGCCAGTAATTCCGGTAATCGACCCGGAAAACAAGACCCCCTGCGATCCAGAAGAGGAAATACGAGAAATTTCATAAGAGAGAGCATTCGCACTGATCACCTGAATCACCGCTTGCAGCAAAGCATCGCCACCACCGTAATCATACACGGAAGAAGTAGAATTGTCAGTGAAGACTGTATTTACCGACGCTCCAGATCCAACGTTAAAGCCGAAGACTTCTTGGTCTGAGTTATTACGCAAAGTAAATCCCTTATCTCCATTATCGAAATTGACGCCGAGGTTGAATGAGAACTGGTCATTAACACTCAGTGAAGATGCGAAACTACGCTTCGCAGTTGCATTAGGCTTTGGATCTAAGTCACCGACAACATCATCATCATGCGCATATATTCCGAATGAATTCCCTCCAACATTCAAATCACCAGCTCCTAACGCTGAGTCACCACGAAAATAACCTGAAAAGCGATCTGCGCCATCATTGTTGTTATCGGTAAGATCCCATACTCCAAAACCCGAGCCGAAATTATCACCAGTGCTCCAACCGCCACCATAATTGGAAGCATCATCATACGCAGCTAAAGCAAACGCGCTGCCAGCCAGCACGGACATTGAGGCAATCAGAAGTGTTTTTTTCATAGTGAGTCGAATTGAGTTCATTTGCTCACAAATAAATAAAAGCCTTAATCGAATCCGAGAAAATCGCAAGGCTAGTCAACAGTTGATTCGCACGACAATTCACCAAGATTGAGTTCTTTCGTGGAAGCGACACACTTGTCGCTTTGATTTCCACAAGCTCACGCACCGCCAAGCGACAAAAGTGTCGCTTCTACGTTTGGTTAACCAGCACACTTCCGCCGTCCTGGCGAACCTACGCATAGCGTTCGGGACGAACGCCGCTACCCGCTGTAACTATCGCGATACTACGTTTTGTAGGCTCCGACCGCCTCGCAACTAAACTGTTGAATAGAGCGACGGTTTAAAACCACAAAAATAGCATCTTATATTTGAGCCGAAAACAAAGCACTCCGCACTGCTCACCTACACTCATAAAAACAATAAATAGACACGAAACCATGAGCTTTTCATATAGATGAACTTCTGGCATCTTGAAGCCGTTAAACTGTTGAATGCAAAAAGCTTTTAAAAAAGTGAAGGATTTGTGAATATTTAGTCATCAATTTAAAAGCCCACTTAAATCATACACAAATATACTTATGAAAAAGATAGCACTAATAATTGTTGCACTGGTTGCGACTGCCTCACTCAATGCACAATCCATTTTTAGTGGATATGCCTATGTTTCTGATACGACTGCAGGTGTTGGTACGTCTTGGTATGATTTAAGTGGCAATGCTCAACCTGCTGATTTCCAAGGTGCGGATCTCGGTGATTTCACCACAAATTTATGGCTTGGTGGTCAAACCGGCTTCTGGTCTAACAATGAAGGCGTCGAATTCATTAGCATGCAATACAGTATTACTGGAGATGCAACTGCATCTGGCTCAATCAGCTACGCCTTTCAAAGTTTCTCATCCCCCAATGACCAATGGGGCACAGATATAAATGATGCCAATACTTCTGATGCCTCCCTTGATCTCATTAGTGCACACAGTCTTGCTGCAGGTGATTACAACCTCGCTGTCTGGGTAGAAGGTAAACCTAACACCTCCGGCGCTGTGTTCGACAGTAACAACAGCAGCAATTACAATGCTAGCTTCACCGTTGTTCCAGAGCCTGGCACTTATGCGCTGCTCGCAGGCCTCCTCGGCCTTAGCTACGTAGCGATGCGTCGACGCTCGTAATACAGTTTAGCACTTTTCAAAAGGGCCGTTGATCTTCTGACCAACGGCCCTTTTTATGTCCAGAACCTATCGATTTTATGCCCCAAAGAACGATCCTGCTACTGCTACTAATACTAGCCAGCTCAATTTCACATGGAGCTGGGACAAGGCCGCGCAGTATCGATTCAATACGTATTCATGCCACAACCATTACAGAGAACTCAAAACTTCCACTCACTCTGGTAACCAAGCGAGACGCAGGCATACGAGCGACTATCCATATCCCAGGTAAGCTGACTCGCGCAGTCGTATTATTTGATGGCGATAAAATCCACCTGATACAAGAGCTTACAGAGGAAGGCAGTATCAAGGAACTTAACGGGAATGACGCCGCCGTAAATCTATTTGAAATGCTCATGATCACCCCAGAGTTCCACTTCAATTCAGAGGAACTCGGCTATCAAACATCAATCTTAGACCAATATAAGGTTGAACTACTTAGAGACGAAATAGCAACGCCTGCGGATAATGAACAACAGCCCTCGGTTGCCAATCTATATATAAAAACCGACTCCCAACTAAAACTATTACGGACGATTAAATATATAGATTTTTTCAAAAAAAAGGATTCGCCCTATTATCAGCCCAAGAAAATCACATTCACTGATCATACAAATGCATCCAGCGGTGAAATCATAATCAACGAAGTCTCCTACAATTCTGGAATTCCAGACTTCATTTTCAAATTGCCAGAGTCGAATTGATAGCAAACAAAGCGGCCGCATTCTGTGCCCCGCAGACGCTCCTACTTTAAACTCGGCCCATCGACCCAGATGCTTTCGATCTGCACGACCTTAGGGTGCTCTTGTGCGCCGAATTCGTTTTTCTGCAATTGGCCGACCACCAGATCGACGCCGGCGCTGCCGACTTCACGATTATTCTGACGCATGCCGGCTAAGTGCGGGATGCCGACGTGCCAATCTAAGTGTACCAGTCCTAGTTCTTTCGGGATCTTCAGACCATCTTCAACCAGCGCGTCATAGAGTTCCAGCTTATTGGTCAGCACCACATCAGGCGTTTGCTTACGAATCGCTGCCACCGCGGAAGCAATATCCTCAGTGTCCAAAGCGAGCATATCCAATTTGTCTATCTGTGGCAGATGCCGGGATACACTGAAAAAGCCAGCACTGAACTTTTCATCCAGTAGCGCATCATCTTTTGCAGGCAAAACCAACAGTGGACGTTTATAGCCCATCTCCAGCACTTTCTGAGTCGCTCGGCGAGCGGTCAAATATTGGTCATTCGACGAACAATTCAATTGGTTATTTAAATGCGTCACGCCGATGACCGAACAGGCAAAGTCATACCAAAACTTAGAATAGCTGCCATGGATCGCATCCAAATCTAGCGCTGCAATTAAAATGAGCCCACGAATGCCGCGCGTTTCGACGATCTGTTTTAACCGCTCTGGCCGCATGTCAGGTTGCTGTAACCAAAACTCCTCGATGCCATAGCCGAGTTGTTCACCACGCTGCAGGATGCCCTCACGAAGGCGTTTAAACGTGTGGTTCTGGCTGAGATCCTTGAGCGGCGAACAATTGATCAACGCGAGGTTGGCCTGAAAAGTTGGTTGGCGTCCGGCGCGTAATTGCGTCATCAGCGAATCCACCACCGGATTGCGACGGTAGCCCATCTCATCGGCGAACCGTTGAATCCGCACACGGGTCGCCTCCGGAATCCGTGGATCGTTGCGCAGAGCTAAGGAAACAGCCGATTTACTCACACCCGCAGCATCCGCGATCTGTTGCATATTGGGGCGTCGTTCAGGGGGATTAGACATAATTGGACAGTTGAACCGACTTTTAGAAAAGTGTAACGACTCACACTAGTCGACAGTTGAATGTCCGTATAAACGACATAAAGAGGACTATTTCATGCTCTAATCACTCCAATTGACAGATATAATCACTCCAATGCACGGACTCACTCGACAGTCAGTCCTCCGCGCGGTTAAACTGTTGAACTATGGAACCTATTACCCTCGCAGCGAAACATAGCTAGTCTGGTTTAGAAAATCCATATTCGGCCAATATTTAAATTAGGCCACTTATTCTGATGCCTCTCTTTAATCATAGACACACCTGCTACGCCAAAGTGGTCCTTTTCGGGCTACTCTGCTTAATTGGCCGAATCAGTCATGGCGAAGCGATGCTCCAGTATTTCAATACGGATTGGGCTGAGATCACCCGTAAGATGCCGGAGCTCGCTGAGGCTGGTTATTCGTCCCTCTGGCTCCCTCCCCCAACCAAGGGCAGCGGCGGCCTCTCGGTCGGCTACGACCTGTGGGACCCGTTTGATCTGGGCGGCAAAGACCAGCGCAACACGGTCCGCACTCGCTACGGCACCGAAGCCGAACTGCTCGAGCTCGTTCGAGTGGCTCACCGCTTTGGCATCCGTATCTATTTTGACAATATCATGAACCACCGTGCCTTTGATATCCCGGGGTTCAATGAAGACACTCCGATCGATGTTTACCCAGGTCTCGTGCCGGAGGACTTCCACCTGCAAACCACGCAAGAAGGCTTTTACCGCAAGTGGGATAACACCCGCGACTGGAACAGCGCTTGGCAGGTGCAACACCTCGGTCTCGCCGACCTGATCGATATCGCACAGGAGCCCGGCACCACTAACTACAACTTTGGCCCAAACGAAGGTGATACCTTCCCTAAGATCAAGTTAATCCGCGACCTCGAACGTCCTGAGCAATACGCGTACGACAAAGACGGCAGCTACATAGGTTTCGGCGGCCTACTGCCTCTTGCTGAAGCACTCCTCATTTCCGAAGGTAATCCGACACCGGAAGATGCACAAATCAAAGCTCGTGCGCAGCTATACCTCACCGACAACTCTGGCGTGTACGAAGAGTATGTCGAAGCCTACCTCAATCGCGCCGCGCGCTGGTTGATGGATCGCACCAAGGCCGATGGCCTACGCCTCGATGCAGTCAAACACATCCGCGCCGATTTTTTCGGTGCCACTTTTGGCGAGGGCAAAGACTTCGACGATTACGGATATTCTGGCCAAGTGCAGCGGCAGTTCAACCTGACACGCGGTTTCAGCGATGCCAACCACCGCGACTCCCTATTTAACACCGAAGCACCCCGCGACGATGCGATGCTCTTCGGCGAACACCTCGGCGAGCCTCCTGGCTATGGCCCCTATTTCGATTCGGGCATGCGCTTGGTGGACAACCCACTACGCCAACAGTTCAACGATCGCCTCGGCAGTCCTTGGAATGGTCTCAGTGGCTTTGATAGTGCTGGAGCTGGTGGCTTCGACCCCTCGCTTACAGTGATGCACGCGCAGAGCCACGACAACGACTACGCCTCTCGCCGCGAACTGCAGCACGCCATGTATTTCACACGAGCAGGTCTCGGGCTGCTTTACACCGACGGCAACTACCAAGCCGAAACGCTCGGCGAATCCGGCGGCGCTTTTCCACGGCACGCCAACACCTCCTTCCTCGGCCAATGGGATGACCGCCGCGTCCCCAACATCCTTTACATCCACGAACAATTCGCTCGCGGTTACCAAGTCGGAAAATACGCCGACGGCGATGTCATTATCTATGAGCGTATGGATAAACGCGAAAACGGCGGCATGCCTGATAGCGACGGCGTCACCATGCTGTTCATGCTCAATGACGATTACTCGACAGGGCACGGACGCAGCTTCGACACCAGCTATCCAGCAACTGCTGGCGGCAGTGATGCCTACTTATATAACTATTCCGACTATGGCGGCGGGTTTTACAAATACGCTTCCGATCTCACCAACGGCACCACCGCCATCCCTGCTGGCGGCTACTTTGTATTCGGCTGGAAAAACCCCGATCCTTCCACCCTCTGGTCCGCTTCCGGTGGACGCCCCATCACCTTTTACCAAAGCGGCGTCGAAGTCGGCACAGTCGATATCCTCCGTCGCGATGGCCCCAACGGTGATGCTGACTTCCACGGCGACACACTCCCCCCCGAAAGCCAGCCAATCATCAGCAATCCTGACAGCGGTGACTACACTTATACCGCTACCATTCCACGCATCACCGATGGCAGCGACCTCGACATCATTGCCCGCGTCGATGGCTCAGCAGAGAATGTACTGTTCAAACTCGATGGCGGCATTGACCTCAATGGCACACGACCGGCATCGACCAATGTGGGGGTCGTCAATAACGACCCCGTCAACCGCGATCATCCACCAGCACTTTCTTGGGATATGTTCCTTGGTTTCGAGCAACCGACTTTCATCAAGCGTATTCACCCGGAACTGTTTGCGGCACAAGTCACCGGAACCCGCGACATCACCGGTTCCGCCGGCGCAGAGACCTTTTCCACAACAATTGGCCAAGCCGGATTCACCATCATCGAAGGAAGTGGCTCTCGCTTCACTGACGGCGACACGGCCGACTTTCTTTATCACGATCCTGTAGGTGCCGTCGCTGACGATGCAGGAGTTTCCAGCAACATGTTTGATGACGATGGTAGCGCAATCACGCTTTGGGCGAAAACCAACTCCGTCGGTGCAGGCTATAAGATGTACGTCTACTACACCAGCGACGGAAGCTTCCCCGAAGGCGCGGCTGGCAGTGGAAACGGCACGACTCAGGCCGTCGAGCTAAGCTATCAGCACAGCAACGACGCTGACACCACTGATTGGTGGATGTCGGCCACGATACCAACTCCACCCAGCAGCACCACACTACGCTATAAAATATCCATATTTAAAGAACTTGCCTCCAGCTGGTTCCCCGGCAACGCCGCCTCAGTTGATCGTAAAACCAAGATGCTGACCCAACACGCAATCAACAACTTTGATGCGACCACCGCCACTTTTTACCCACACTTCGACTATGCCAAAGACCCACAAGGCACTGCGCTCACGGCTACAGGCCTCGAAGAAGGCATGCACGTGCTTCGCGCTCGTGCTTTCCTGAATCGCTCGGGCCAAGCGTCTATCTACAACACTTTCATACAAACCTTCTACTACGATACTGAACGCGCTCAGGGTGAAATCCGCTATCCCGAAAACAATGGTGATACCATCGGCGGCTCCAACTACGGCGTGGTCGTACGCACCGACAACACCGTCAAGGAAGTATGGTATCGTATCGAAGATTCGGATACGAGCAATGACGATATTAATACTGGCGGCAGTTATGGCAACGGCGTCGGCTTCGAACCCTTCACCGACACGAATCAAAATGGCACTCGCGACATTGGCGAAACCTTCGAAGACCTCAACGGTAATGAAGCTTGGGATACCAATGATAGCAATATGTGGGTACGCGCATCTGAGCTCACCCCGAGCCTCAATATCACTCCCAGCGATCCTTCCTACGCCAAAGAGTGGCGCTTCGATTATATCAATGTCCCAGCCTCTGGAACAGCCGACATAAAGGTGCGCTTGCGTGAGGTATCATCTGCGGGGTTTGAAGATTTCAATCTAAATGACACGACGGGGCACTACACCACTCTAACACGCACCGTAAACACTGCAGGACCAAACGAGCGCATATTTATTGCGTTCCCATCACAAGATGGGCAGATTGTCGATCAGACTTACGTGATGAAAGTCTACTTCAGTAAATTGCTCGCAGATGGACTCTCAGAGCAACAGCTCATCGATCGTTTTCTCATCAGCATTGGCTCTACTCAAGAAGGCAACGCTGGCGAACCACAAAGCCGCGAAAATTACTCCATCGTTTACAATGAAACCCCCGAGTATCACGCGCTAGCCTTCACGCTGCCGAACCTCTACAACGATTTACCGAGCTACGACCACAAGATCACCGTCACGCACGATCGTCCCTCTCCAGCCACGGACTTCGAGTCCACTCGAATCGTACGCGCCCTCCCAGTCACGACACCACGTGTGCTAATCGTCAATCCACCAGAACTCGATTCCGATGGACGCACTTTTGAAATCGTCTTACCCGACATTCCGACTCCTGCTCCAGAAGACCGTCAATTCACCATCCAAGTCGCCACCAATCTCGATGCGACCAATGTCTCCCTTAACTTTATTGATCTCAAAGGATCCAGCGTTGGCACGCCCACTGCGAGCGAAGAAGGTAACAGTCAGTTTTGGGATTTCCTTTGGTCTGACATCGACCAAGGTACGTATCGCTTCACAGCCACTGTGACTGCTCCAGGAGGCAGTGCCACCGCGGACCGCAACACCACTGTCCTATTCCGAGAGCTCGTCGACGAAGACGACACAGATACTGACGACGATGACGACGGCCTCCTCGACAACGACGAAAACACCGCTCAATTTTTGCCCAACCAAAGCCCAGACGGCGGCATCACCCCGGCTCCTAAGCCGAACCCCGAGCAATGGACCAACGGCGAGGTGCATGCATACTTCGCTTACGGCAAATCCAGCCCGTTCTCTCCGGACAGCGATGGCGACGGTCTGCCCGATGGGCTCGAAGTCGGCTGGCGCACCATCTCTGGCGACCCGCCGACAGATATTACCACTAACACAGATGGTGATGCTTATCCGAATTTCATCGGTGACCTAGATCCACCCTTTTACAACACGCTCGATAATTATGGCAAAGTCCCGGACGTTGATAGTCAGAGCCTCGGCGGCGACCGCGCCAAGCAAGTCGGCGGCACAGTCACCGACCCCAGCGATCCGGATAGCGATAACGACGGCATATTGGACGGCATTGAAGACGCTAATCGCAATGGTTGGATCGACGGCGACGGTGCCACCATTGACCCGACCTTTGATCCTTGGCTCGCGCGCAGTTGGCCAGACGGCATCTTAGACTCGGCAGATACATGGCTCGAAACCGATCCAAATAATCCCGATACAGACAGCGATGCTGCCAGTGATGGTTATGGCGAAGATACCAATTTCGACGGCATGATCGAAGGTGATAGCAATGACGACCGGAGCTACGACGCCACTGAAGCATGGTCCGAAACCGACCCGCTTAATCGCGATACCGACGGCGACGGCCTGCCCGACGGCTGGGAAAAAAACAATGGCCTCGACCCACTCGACGACGGCGTTGATAGCCTACGCACCGTAACCGCCGCAGATGGCGACATTAATCAAGGCGGCAGCGGTGATCCCGACGGCGACGGCTTTGACAATGCCACCGAACTCGCCAACGGCACCCGTCCACTCGAAGACGACAACGTGCCGCCACCGCCAGCGAACTCGATCATCATCGGCCCCGGTGACGACGACTCAGTCGGCGACGTTGCAAATCTCAACGAATTTACCGATTGGACGATCGACGATCTTCTCGCCCTCGACGAATACGATGGCAATGGCACCAATAACCAAGGCACTGACATTTACAAAGCCTACGATGGATTCGATAGCTCGCGCGATATCGTAGCCTTCTACTTCCGCGACGGCGGCGGCGATGGGAAGCTCTACTTCCGTTTCGACTTCCAAGACCTCCAAGCATTTGCCGAGGAAGGCAATCTCGACGCCTATATCGTCATCGATACGGGCAATACCGCAGTCGGCGAGTCAGCCCTACCCGAAGACGTCGACACACGCACCAACATGCTTTGGGAGGCAGTCGTCGCGATTTATCAAGCAGACAACGGTGCAGTGTATATTGACACCGACTCCGGCGATAACACCACTGCCATCGGCGAAGATCTCTTTGCCAAAGGCGTCGTACGTCGTACGCAGACCAGCGAAAACGGTTTCGGGCAAGCCTACTTCAACTCCGAACTCGACGCACTGGAAGCATCGATCAGCCGCCAAGCCTTGCTCGACGCGGGCTGGAACGGCAACCCCGATAACCTTAACTTTCAAGTCTACACGACACGCGATGGCATCGACAACTCCGGCCCAGGTGCGGGCGATATCGGCGGGCGCAGTGACGTGCGCGATTCCATTCGTAACGACTTCATCGCCTCCTCTTATTACAAAGATCAAAGCAGTCTCGGCGGCGACAAGAGCATCCTCTACAGCTGGTTCAGCCGCACTGGCGACAATGATCGCGGCAAACGCGCAAAGGTCGCACTCATCACTCACGGCAACCAGCCGATCCGCTCGGCCAACGAAATGCACGATCGCATCAACGACGATGCCGGCGCAGGCTACTTCCGCCTAGTCGATGCCCACGACGCCTTCGATGCCGCAGTCAATCTGCACATTACACCGACCCTCGCCTCAGCCCTTCAATGGGCAGTCGTTGATCCATCCCTCGGTAAAGACTATCGCGATGGCCCGACACTCAACTCCCGTATCAGTGGCCTTCTCGTCTCGGGCGATGCCATGCTGTTCGGCACTACCTTCGCCGACCAAGCCGTCCCCTTTGCCACGACAGCATTCACACAAGACAGCGTCGACCTGGCGGATACCGTGCTCACCGAAATCTATAGTGCCGCACCATCCTCCAACATCTTCTGGCCAGCCGAACGTGTCGTCGACGGCGGCGTGCTCGGCACGATCGGTTCGATGGGATTTAGCCATACAGTGGTCGATCAAATGCGCCACTATTTTAAATGGTTCGGCCGCACCAATGCACTCGGCGAAGCAGGCTACCGCATCAACGAGGTCAATGGTATCGAGCTCTTACCCATTCACGACTTTGCCAGTACCTTCCGCTTCCTCAACGAAGACAACGGGCTCAACCTCTCCCTGCGTGAACTGCTCAGCCGCCGCGCACGCAGCGGCACGACCGACCAAGTGCTCTGCCTACTCAACGACTGGGAAGATTTCCGCACTGGCACCAACGCCGATGGCTACGACCTCAATCTGCGCTGGCTTGCCAACCGTCCGTGGATCGAGCTCGTCACACTCGAAGACATCGTCACTGGTCAAGTCGACCTCTCAGAGCCTGCCGACGGCGCAGGTGACAACTGGAGCAAAGTAGATCGCGGTACAGGCTTGAGTTTAGCACCCACTGCGAAGAACTTTATCGATCATGCAACTCAAGAAGACTACGCAAACTGGTATGATGGTCAAAGCGGCCGCGAGGAAGGCCTAGCGGGTAAGGAATTCATTGTGCGCTCTGGCGGCCCACTCACCGCCGCTTTTGGCGAAGTCGGTGTGAGCGGCATCGCAGATGACACATGGGCGAACGTTAATGCCATCAGCAACAATAGCACTGGACAACTCGGGCGCACAGCCGCACACGCCGCCATGTTTGTCACCGCCTTCCACGATCAGCAAAACAACGACCTGAGCAAATTCAGTACCGGGGCCTATATTTATCCCGACACCGATTTTAACAATCTCGCCGACCTCTCCAAGCGCGCTCAATCGCAAATGCGATTTGCCGCACTCTATAAACGCATCGATACCTGGGCAGCAACTGCTCCCCCCACTGCCACCGCCAGCTCGGAAGACATCGACCTCGACGGCGAAGTCGAATACCTGCTTTACAACGCTAGCTCCTTCGCCGTGTTCGAAGCCATCGGTGGTCGCTGCGTCGCTGCCTTTGCGCGCAACACGTTAACAGGCTCCGTCTATCAAATCATCGGCACACAACCCACCTATGCCGGCGGCGAAACCGAAGACGAAGGCACCGCCAACGTCGATGGCAGCGAGATCGGCGCACGCCGCACCTCCGCCTTTAAAGACTGGTTTGCCAATGGTTCCGGCGGGACTACCTCCCAATATGTCAATGAACTCTACGTCGTCACGGCCAGCGGCAGCGACGGGTGGACGTTTACTTCGGCGGACAACAATATCGTAAAAACCATCACACTCGACGACGCCCTACCAGAGCTAGAAGCCGCCTACACACTCGACGGCATCAACGTCAACAAGCTCTACATCCGCAACGGCCTCTCCCCCAACCTCTGGAATTTGATCAGCCGCGGCCAATACGACCTCGACCCACTCAGTCTATCCGACGGTCGGATACGCCTGACCAATCGTGGCGGCAGCGAACCCGTCGTGGCACAAATCACCTACGACTCAAATACAGAATTTAGCGGCGACGCCGTCGACGATGTGGCAGGCGTCACCGAATGGGACGCACTCAACATGCGTAATCAAGCCCTCACTCAACAAGTCGAGCTCACCAATATAGACGGGCAAAACAACTTCTCGATCACCTTAAGCCTCGAAAGCGGCACCACCGATAACGACAGCGACGACCTGCCCAACTGGTGGGAGCTAGACAACGGCCTCGACCCCGAGAGCGACGTCGGCTCTGACGGCACCACAGGCAACGACGACGGCGATGCCTACACCAACTTCGAAGAATACGTGCTTGGGCTCGACCTCGGAGTAGCAGAATTCAACGGTCTACCGCAGGGGCTGATTGAAAACGACGCCGACGGCGACTTCACTGTGACCTTCCCCGTTCTCGCGGGTCGCAGCTACCGCGTCTGGTATGTCGATGATCTCACACAGACTTGGCAAACCGCAGGCAGCAGCTTCAGCATCACCGAGGACGATCCAGCTCACGTCATCACCGACGACGGCACCGAAACCACTCCAGCACCAAACTCCGTCGATCATCGTTTTTATAAGATTGAAATCAGCCGACCTTAGTTCCTTCAATGAAAAATATCTCTCGTTTTTCCTGTATCTTTCTAGCATCAGCTGCATCCCTACAAGCTGCCGGCACACTTGAAGTGCGTGCACTCGGCTATGACTTCCGTAGTGCCGAATACACAACAACTCATATATTCATTGATGAGATCGTGGGCACCTCTGAAAACATAGAGGTTCTCTATAACCTTGCAGGGTATTCGAATATTACTGACGTCGAAGTTTTCACCAATGTCAATCGCCGCGACCTTGCCCGCATTGATAAAAACAGTGATGGCTATGCTGATGGGATTCACCCCATTGACGGTAATAGCATCAGCGATTCTGCCGCTGACACCAATACCACGACTGGTCATTATTACGCCCCGCTTAACATGACGAACGGCGACAGTAACAACATTTGGGAGTTAACGATCCCTGCATCCAAAACTGGTGCCTATCGACTCACCGCACGTTTCAAAACCTCCGATTCCGTCACCGAAAACAATTCCGATCCGAACAAGTGGATTTGGTATGGCCAACGCGACCATGCCGTCGTGGTCTCTCCCGTAGATGCACGAGAAGTTCGGCTTTATGAAATAAACGTGTTCAATATTGAGGCAAGCGGAGATACCTTTGCCACACGTTCCACCTTTGAAGATTTGCACAATGCCAGCGGCGGCGCTCACAACGCCAGCAACCGCTGGGATCTTACCTATTTGAAAAACCTCGGAATGAACTGGCTCTGGTTTCAACCCATCCACCCGAACGGCATCGACGGTCGCGAACCCGATGATGGATTTGGAGGCTCCGGTTCACCCTACGATCCAGGCAGCCCATATGCGGTGAAAAACTTCTTCGAAGTCAACGAGCTGATGTCCATCAACTACGATGGTAGCAACACATCTGCCCAAAATCGCGCAGCTTCAATGATTGCATTTCAGAACTTCGTGATAGCAGCCGACACTGAAGAAGTCGGAATAATGCTCGATGCGCCTTTCAACCATACAGCCTTCGATGTCGAGCTCGCTCAAATCGGTGTCGACATATTTGAACGTTCAGGAGAGACTTGGGTACCCACAAATGAGATCCGTAACCGCGACGCACGCTTTTTTTCTGCCGATGGCAACTATGGCAACCGCGCATCGAACGCGACCAATATAGCAGCCGGCCCCGATCGTTTTGATTTCGGCAAGTGGAACGATGTAAAAGATGTGTTCTTCGGTCGCTATGATTCACTCGTCGAAGTCGACTCAGAACCAGAGCGCTCCAGCTTTACCAGCGAAGACGATTGGTTCGATTTCGCCAACGCTAATTGGACTGCTGATGATGATACTGTTGCACCTGGCCTCCAAAATGTAACACGCGGAGTCTGGGACTACTTCGCTGAATATGCAGTCTTCTGGCTCACACAAACTGGCTACGCCGACGGCACCGCTAAAACCGAAGCCAACCGCCACCTTGGCATCGACGGTCTTCGTTGCGATTTTGGTCAAGGCCTCCCTCCCCGCGCATGGGAATACATGATTAATGTCGCACGGCAGCGTAAGTGGAACTTTGTTATGATGTCGGAATCACTTGATGGTGGCGCGGTCACTTATCGCTCCAATCGTCACTTCGACATCCAAAATGAGAACATCACTTTCTCACTTAACTCAGCCAATGATAAAGCGGCCTACCAAGCTATTTTCGATGACCGGCGAAACGCCTACGGACAAGGCCTTGTGCTACTAAACAACACCTCCCACGACGAAGCCACACCAAGCGACCCGTGGGAGTCCGTCGTGCGCACTGCAGCCGTCGGCATGATGGATGGAGCGAGCATGATTTTCCCAGGCCAAGAACTGGGTATCGCTGGCACCTATGGCTACAGTCACTACGAAAATAATTTCGGAAAAGATATTCCACATTTTAAGCGCTGGAACTCGATGAAGCCAGCCTGGGACGACGCCAATTACGGTAATGATCAGCTCTACCCAGTTTACTCGGGTATTCAGACTGCACGCAAAAACAGCCCAGCACTCACCAGTTCAAATCGCTGGTTCCTCGATAGCGAGGGCAACAACACCAAAATATTTTCTGCAGCCAAATATGAAATCGCAAACGCGTCACCCGCGACGAGCGACGTCGTCATCGGCCTAGTTAATGTGGATCGTAATAATACGCACAGTGACACCTTCAAGCTGCCGAGCACACTCACCGGGTTGATGGGCCTTGAGAATGGCCGCACTTATAACGTTAAAAACATCGCTGCTTACACTGCACAGCAAGCCAACCGCCGCGACCTATGGCTCTGGGGGGCTGGTTACACCAAAGCAGAACTAGAGAGCAACGGATTCTACGTCAGCCTCTACAAAGTGCCAACGGCAAACAGCACATGGATAGCCGAACCCTACGAAGCGCAATATCTGAAGGTTTACGACGTCACCGCACCACCAGCTCCGACACAACCAGCTAATAGCACTGGAAAGAGCTACGTGATGAGCAACGCAGTGACCTTCAATTGGGCAGCCTCGCCTTCCAATACCGCTGATGATAACATCGTCGCCTACAAGTTGGTGATCAAACGCGTCGACAGCGATGTGACCGTGTTCGAGCAAAACATCGGTAATGTCACCAGCTATGAATATACAGGTAGCTTCGGCGACCACCTCTACGCTGTTGTGCTGCCGATCAGTGCTGCGAATATCGAAGGTGCAGCCAGCACCGCTAGTAGCCCCGTGCAGTTGATCGACCCCGATGGCGATCTCGATAGCGACGGCATGAGCAATGCCGACGAAGAAACAGCAGGCACCAATTTCGACGACAATAGTTCAAAACTTAAAGTCGTCGACAGCGTGGTTAATGGAAGCGATCAATTCACCCTATCATGGCCAAGCGTCCTCGGCATCACCTACGGCGTGCAATCCAAAGAAGAACTCACTACCGTTTCTTGGTTCCATGAACCAACGGGAACAGGAATAGCTGGAACAGGCAGCATCATTGCATGGAGCGATCCGAACCCGATCAACCCAGTCACATTAATGCACAAATTCTATCGAGTTATTGTTGAGTAATTAAATAGTGACTCAGACATTGCTTCGCCATCTCCGGCAGATCTCCGTCCTGTCTGAGAATCTTTAGTAGATAATAACAGACAGCAATGTCTGTATCACTTCAATAAAACCATCCGTGCCTATTACGTCCCACCGTGGCTAAAATACATTTTTACACAGTCGTCGTTTCACTCCTCCTAACCAGCACCACTTACGCGGGACTTGCACCCGATTGGGCGAAGGACATCGTCTGGTATCAAATCTTTCCCGAGCGTTTTGCAAATGGAGATCCGAGTAACGACCCCACCCGCGCCTCACTGAGCGAACCGCAAAAAGTCCCTCACTCCTGGCAGGTCATGGATTGGAATGCCGACTGGAACCAGCGCGACGGATGGGAACAGGCAGTCAGCCCACACTTTCAAGACACGCTGCTCGATCGACGCTACGGCGGCGACCTTCAAGGCGTGATCGACAAACTCGACACACTCCAAGAGCTCGGCATCAACGGGATTTACTTCAACCCGATCTTCTACGCCGACTCCCTGCATAAATACGACGGCAACAGCTTTCACCATATCGACCCTCACTTTGGTCCCGATCCGCAGGGTGATCTGGCACTCATCGCGTCCGAGACCAGCAGTCCCCGCTCTTGGCAATGGACAGCTGCCGATAAGCTGTTTCTCAAACTTCTGCAAGAAACCAAAGCCCGTGATATTCGCGTGATCATTGATGGTGTATGGAATCACACTGGGCGCGACTTCTTTGCCTTTGCCGACATCCGCACCAAGTTTCAAAAGTCCCGCTTCGCACGTTGGTATGACATTACCACCTTTGATGATCCCCGCACTGCGCGTAATGAATTCGACTACAATGGTTGGTATGGCTTCAAAAGCCTGCCGGAATTCGCCAACGACGCTTCCGGCCAGAACTTAGCGCCTAGCCCCAAGCGCTATATCTTCAATGCCAGCAAGCGCTGGATGGACCCGAACGACGACGGCGATCCCTCCGACGGCATCGACGGTTGGCGCCTCGACGTAGCCGAAGAAGTGCCGCACGGCTTTTGGCGAGAGTGGCACGCCTTCATCCGCCAGCTGAACCCGGAGGCATTCACCTCAGCTGAGATCTGGGGCAGTTCCGCCGACTTCCTTAGAGACACACATTTCGGCTCTGCGATGAACTACCGCGGATTTGCCATTCCGGTGAAGGGCTGGCTCATCGATGGCAAAATCAACGCCAGTGCATTTGTCCAGCGGCTCGAAGCAGAGCGCCAATCGCATTTAGCCGACACGCAACACATCCTACAAAACCTCATCGATTCACACGATACGCAGCGCGTGGCCTCTGCCATTGCGAATCGCCATACTTTTGCAGCATACAAGAACGACGACTGGTTCGACTACGACGATGGCGAACGCGTGAATGCACGTACTCACGGCTACAATAACCAAGCACCCGATGCCGATGGACGCCGCATCTGGAAAATGCTCGCCCTGTTTCAAGCCACCTACGTCGGCGCACCAATGATCTACTACGGTACTGAAATCGGCATGTGGGGCGCGGATGACCCCGAAGACCGCATGCCCACCGCATGGAATCGGATCGATTCTGAAATTCGCAATGGCTACCAAAGCGCACTCGCACTGCGGCACAAATACTCGGCGCTACGGCGCGGCGATTTCAAAGTACTCGAAACGCGGGACGGTTCACAGTTCTTCGCCTTCGAACGCAGCCTCGGCGATGAGCGCATCGTCATTGTTCTAAACCGTGGCAACGGCGTCGCGACGCTCGGCAATGATTATCTCGATGGACTGAGCCTCGTCTACGCCACCGATGGTCGCGCATCCAGCAAAAGACTCCCCGCACTCAGCGGCGCAGTGTTTGCGAAGTGAATTAAGGTTACGATGCGTCCTCCTGCCTCTCGACAGTTCGTTGAAAATGACGAAACCATACGCACTGGTCGACACCTCATCCATGAGTAGAAAGGTGAACAATGATGAGAGCTCGAAAATATGAGCTCCTATTTCGCTTCGCGATACCACACCTCAACCAACTTTTTGATCGCCTCGGCAGACTCAGCGGCTTCAAAAGTCAATGATGCTGAATTGATGCAGTAACGCAGCCCGGTCGGTTCGGGACCATCTGAAAAGACATGGCCCTGATGCGAACCGCAGACCGCGCAATGTACTTCGACCCGTGTCATACCATAGCTGACGTCGCGTGTTTCGCCCAGTGTGCGTTTATCGATCGGCGTAAAGAAGCTCGGCCAACCGGTGCCGGAATTAAACTTTGTGGTGCTACTGAACAACGGCGTATCACAGCCAACACAACGATACAGACCGGTCTCCTTATTGTCGTTGTATGGATTGGCAAAGGGACGCTCGGTGCCTTGTTTACGGGCGACCTCATACTGGATATCCGTCAGCCGCTCCTGCCATTCGGCATCGGTGCGTAAAACCGGAAAGCGATCACCGCCAAGGTCCACATGCGAAGGCAGCCCACAGGCACTCGCGCATTCGCTCACAGTTTCATCAGTTGATTCGGAAGAAGAGATCGGTTGTTCGGCCATGCTGAATTGAATTAAAAAGCCCCCCACTATCAAAGTAAGTAGGGCTGTAATTGATAGAGAGGAGCGGGATAGGTAGTTCATACGGAGAATGAGATACCTCTCACAGTGTGCTTATTCCCACTGAGTGCAAGTGCGCCGTGCACTCCACGAAGTGAGGCCGTGCTTTACACGCAGTTCAGCCGTGCGTTTCCAAGTAGTGAGAGTGACGCCTAAGGCGAGTGATAGTGGTACTACTAGTAGAAGTAGTAGTAGTAGTAGTAGTGATACAGACATTGCTTCGCCATCTACGGCCGGAGTGTCCGGAATTTTGTGTAACTGATCTTTAGCTGATGTTGTTAGATTGATTGTTGTTAGGCATTCAGTCCTCGAACTCAATGGAGAATCGATTCAGAGCTGCCGGCCAGTTTTGGATCGGCATGGTCCATTTCTTTGAGATGTTTTTGATAACTAGATAGAAGAGCTTGTATACCGCTTCGCTGAAAGGAAACAGGTTTCGATTACGGCTGATCTTTCTAAATGAGCGGTTGAGCGACTCGATGGCATTGGTGCTATAGATGTCCTTACGGATCTCCTTTGGATAATCA
>Ga0302126_10000264_pt1 | contig 36043 bp, 16 predicted proteins | sample CB4_20m_MG_FD_203108 | JGI IMG/M metagenome (GOLD analysis project Ga0302126, IMG submission 203108) | Marine microbial communities from Western Arctic Ocean, Canada - CB4_20m | ecosystem: Environmental > Aquatic > Marine > Oceanic | place: Canada: Western Arctic Ocean | collected 2017-09-24 | reverse complement strand
ACTGCGAAAGAACGAGCAGAACTCGTGCTAGGAAAGGGCCTCAAAGTCCCATCGACGAGAGATCTCGAAAATCCAATAGTGAACGAATCCGATTTATTGAAAGAGCACATACAAAGAACGTCCGCGCAAGAACCCGAAGATCAAGTGAATAGATTGAAGAAGTTACACAAAATATTAAACGTTCATGGACATATCAAAACAGTCGCGGATAGAAATCCAGATAGTGGCTATTTCATCGTCGCATTCGCGTTCATCATTTTATGGATCGGCGTTTACGTGAGACAAACCGTGGACCACGTGAATCACGTTCGCGAAATGGAACGCATCGAAGCGAGGGCTTATAATCATAAATTAGAACGCAGGAACTTTGCAACAGGGACAACAGGCGATAAGACTGCTGATGAGATCGCATTAAGATTCGAATTAGAAGAAGCGAGGAATGAAACCGAGAAATTAAGAAGAGCACTTCAAAATAATAGTACACAAGGAGAAAGCGTTGGAGCGGCTACGCTTACGGATTTCATAAAGCGAAAAGACTAAATATCATTCTGTGATTTGAGTACTTCTTTTTATATGCGTAAGAGTAATAAATATATTATATATACATAAACAGCAACTACAGAAAACAATGAAATGATTATTAATAAACGTTTATGCTCTGAGTGCCGTTCTGAGAGGAATTCAATTCGTTTAATTTCGCAATCGGCGCCGGCGCCTCCAAATCTTTCTCCTTCACTTCTTGTTCGAGCTGATTACGAATCATGCTTCGGAATATCTCACCAATACGTTCAACAGCGCCAGCGGCGAGTACGCGTCTAGTCCAACTCGATCTTTGTTTCAAATCCTCTTCGTAAAATAATAAAGCTTCGCTTCCCATGGAATCCCACAAACCTCGGAGAACACCTACGTAAGCTCTCCTGTGCGATAATGCGCGAGCGAGCGTGGACGAGACATCATCGACATACTTAACGACTGGGTCTAAAACTAAATCGATGTGTGCGTCCGCTTTCGCATTTCTCAAGACTAAACGCAACGATGGGCCGCTCGCGGCAACACCAGCGACTGCTCTTCGCATATAGCCAGCGTATTGCGCTCGGAGTTCACCGAGAACTTCAACCATACCTCGACCGAATTCTTCATCACAGCCATGACCGGCTTCAACCCATTTCGAAAGTCTTTGACATAAATCCGGTCGACGCTCTTCCATCGCTTTTACGGCGCTCAACGCATTTGCAAGCTCAGACGGCAACCCCTGAGGTTGACGCTCAAACGTCGCTAACCGTTTCAAGTCTTGTGTGGTCTTCGTAACCGTACGCTTTGCAACTTTTGCAGCAGTTGTTGTTGCTTTACCAAACGTGGAAAAACCTCGCTTTGCATTTTTAGCCATGTTCATAAAATTCTCCATTTTAGTTGTATTTGAGTTGTTGTTTTTACTCGAATACGAGTAGTTCCCAGTAGTATGAGCCGCGTTCAAGTTTGAACCATTATTATTATTATTATTATTGTTTTTTCTTCGATTGTTGATTTGTCCATTCATTTGAGCGGTTGTTTCGGAAACAGCGTCTCTGAAATCGCGTCCGAGCTGTAAATGCTCGACGGTTTCGTAAATACGAAGCAAAACTAGACGCTCGGCTCCAACGAGAATTTCCTCCAAAGGTAAACCAACATCTGGCCAACGCGTGACAATTTTTTCAAATCCTTCCAAGGCAACGTGCATCTGCGCATATATATCATCCATTGCAGCTTCGGAGACACCTTTATTGTTTAATGCGCTCGAGCACCCAGCTTCTAATCTTAATCTAGCAGATTCAATCCATCGCTCAATGTGAGGTTGAAACAATCCTCTCGTATAAAACCTCGCCGGAACGCTTGGCGCCTCACCTTCTTCGTTAAGCGAAGCAGTTTCAACTTCACAGCAATAATCAATGCATCCGAGGACTTCGTTAGTTGGTGGTGCACTTGGTGGCGTCTTCTTCAACGCAAAAGAAACCGTGGACGTTAACTCCGCGCAATAAATATCGGACGAAACCAATGGCAAGGAAAAACCAATTGGCATCAAGCATGAGTCTTGAACAATGTGGTCGATTTCCAACTCCTTCAAGATGTTTTGGCATAAGGTACCAATGAGTTGATACAAAGTTGCGTTCATCTCCGGATCCTGCATAGCAAGTGCTTGCACGTCTCCTAATATCACGGCTTTATTTCTCTTGTAACACGTTCTCGCCGCGCTCGACAAGTTGCTCGCCAAAATTTCAAACACTTGATCGTTCGTTTCGTTTCGCTTCAACATCCTAAACAACTCAAGAGAAACATCGAGCGCCGGTGCTGGAATTTCGTGCGGAGTTGAATTCGCGTCGACAATACCTCTAAACTCGGACTCATCCAAAGATTTGTAATTTTGAAAGCACACGCAAACGAGCGATAAAACGCCCCCTCTCACATGCCCGTTAAGAATTTGTAGCTCCATTCCAGTCAAAGTTCCTTCTGCCTCTTTCCGCAGTGGTAACTTCAAATGCTGGCAAATCAAAGATAAACAATCAGCCGTTGGCGTTGCAACAGCCAACAAGTGTTGAACGTAACGTAAACTAGCGTACGACTCTGAAACGTTGTTATTGCAGCGTAACTCTTCCAATAGCCACGCCCAGTGCCCGTGCAACTGTAATCGTCTCCTCGTGAAGTGCAACGCTCTCAATGCCGCCGCCAAAGCGATATCATACGCCCCGGATGTTGATAACTGAACGCCATTTTTATTCGAGTTCTTCCCACCAAAAAATCCTGGATCAGATCCCGGCGGCGCAGAGGACGCTCCAACGCCAACTGCTACCTCAAAATTCACGCTTAATTTTACGCTTCCTTTATTGTACGTGATATTTTTCATCGCTCCTTTGTTCTCTTTGTCTTTCACGGTTGCATTTACGTATAACGGTAATTCAACTTCACCACTATCTCTACACCACTCGCATATGTCTTCCAAAGAAGCTTGCGCTCGAGCTGTTTTGCCGGATCGAATATATACTTCAACTATGAGCTTTTCATCGCCGGGACCGAGAGGCAAACGCTTAATTTGTGGCTTAGAAGAAGTGCTTCTATCGAAATTCGTCATCATCATCATCGACGATGCATCGTTGAAACTTTTCTTGTTCTTAATATTTGTTGGCATATTTTCATCGTCTGCGTCAATATCTGCGTCGTTGTTGTTATTATTCGTTTTCTTCGCCCCCATGTTCAGGAGCGAGCTCTCGAGCATGAAATCTGCAACAGAATCGGCACTTCCTGGACCACCAGTTGTTTGGATCTTTACTTTACGACCACGAAAGTCATGCGAGTTCATGGAAATGCGCGGATCCCAACCTTTTGAATATTTCTTCAAACCACGTTCGGTGATATCTACGCTCAAAATATCAATATTCAAGGCTGCCCATTTCGCTCCACCGGCACCTCCAAGCATGCTCGCATCGTTATGTGATTTCGATGCAACGCTGGCTCGTGCAGCATTCTGTTGTTCATTCATGGCATCAACTATAGTTTCGCCGTTCGCCCCTAAAATTTGTTCTTGTTTATGTGAATAATCGCCGATGTTGTTTTGTCTCGTGCCGACTAGAACGGTTTCGAGTCCAAAGCCAACGCGAAGCTCACGACATCTATCGGTCAAAAATCGAACTGCCATATCGACTTTTGATTGTGCAGCTTGTGAACCGAGTGAGCCTTCAAGGCACGACTGCAAACATGCCTCGTACGCAAGCATGCGCGCTCTTTCTTCGCCTCTCCATGGTCCTAGATAACACTCGCTCGTTTGAAGACTTTGTTTTTGCGTCTTTTTCACTAAAACGGCAGCCGCTTTAGACGGTTGACGATTATTATTATTAATTGTTTGTTGCGGTTGATGAACGTTCGAATTAACATTTCGTTGTTGTTGAGTCTTATTTTTCATGTGCGCATAAGGCGAAACCGGTCTAGGTACGACGACTGAAGTTGTTGTCCCTTGTTGTTGTTTATTAGTCGGCGTCGTCTTCATCGGAGACCAAGTATTTCGAATTTTCGCCGGTGACACGTTTTCAACTTGATGCAATGAATGTAAACTTTGCTGTGCTTGAGCGATACCGGCAGAGCGAATTGATGCCGATTGCGTCTGCGTCGTTGTTGTCTGTTGTTTGCGGTGATGATTCGTTCGCGCTCCTGCGGTCTCGGGTACGGACCATGGATCGTCATTATTATTGTTGTTGTTATTATTATAACCAGTTTGATTATACGCGCTCAAATCTTCTTCATCTTCACCTTCATCATTTTCATCATTGTTATATTCTTCATCGTCATCTTGTGTTGACACTTGCGCCGAAGGTGGACTTTCTCTCGCATCTTCAAATTTATCTTTCAAATTCGTATTCGTATTCTGTTGTATTACGCGACGACGATGATTATGCTGAGTCATTATTGTATCAGTAGTATTCGCTTTGACGTTCAAATCGTTCTCAGAATTCCTCAAGACGTTGTTATTATTATTGTTATTAGTAGTAGTAGTCCTCTGTAAATGCTGATTATTATCAATGTTCTGCGCAGTCCTTCTCCTGTTCTTCTGTTGATTATGGGCCGAGAGTGGGACGTTGTCCTCGTTTTGGAACTCTATCGAAGCCTTTGCGATATCGAACGCGGAAGATTTCCTGATCGTAGTAGTAATACTCTGCGCCTTCTTTGCTGACTACATTAAATTAAATTAAAGAGAGATTATGATTAATACTAATTTAATCGAGGGAATAGAGATGCGATGAGAAACTACGACGCGAAGGAGAACGAGAAGAAGAAGAACATAAAACCACGCGCGTTTCATTAATTGAGACAAGAGTGATATCTGTCACGAGCGTTGTTGACGAATTCGAATTTGAAGAGAAACAAAACCGATTAAAAATATGATGATGATAATAATCTTACCCCTCTCGTCCATCGCTGTGGATAATTAGCTTCGTTATCGAATACCCACGGGTCGTTAGTAGGAGCCATTATTATTAAATAATAAATTATTCTATCGTCAGCGCTTTAATAATATAGTGCAGATTGATTTCTGTGACAACTTCAGTTCCCCTCTTTTCATATTTTTCATATTTCAAAATTTCTCTTTCATTTAACGAGCTTGATGAACAACGCACATAGAGAACCGAACAACTGATTGATAATCAAGAATGATTTCTATACTATTATTACACAGAACATTTATGTTAGTATATTCTTTTACTACGATTTTGCTGCTGCCGCTGATGCTGCTTTTGCTGCCGCCGATTTTGACGCCCTCTGCTCTTCGTCGTTATCATCAAAATTCAGCTTCCTCGATAAAGTCTTACTTCGTTTCTCTAGCTCTTGCTGTACTAACTCGTACGTCAAAAAGCTGAAACCGGCCTGCGGCATTAACTTTAACGACGAAGGTAAATATCCACGGAATAAATCTCTCCATCCATTAGGGTTCTGTTTAATCGTATTCACGATGACTTGATCGAGTCTGGGCAATCTCCCATTAGCTAATCTTGGAATAGTCCCAGCCTGTAGTCTAATCGTGCAATAATATAAAGGGTACGAAATCGTGGACGCTAACCAACCGGCGCATAAACCGCACATTAACGTCGGACCAGAACCGATACTTTCTTCGTCATCAATATTTCTCATCTTTTTATATTGAGATTTGAACGTATCGTATGCACTGAATGAGATTCCTGCATATGGAATGACCCCGATCATTGCCGCCGACCAACCGGCGTAGCACCCTCTGATTCCAGTTTCCTTCGCCACGTTTACCATTTGCATTAAAGAGTTCTTCATATCTCTAGTTTGATTTAATGAAATTCTAGTTGATATTAAATCCAATGGGTACATGATCGTATCCGAAGTCATTCCAGCCAAAGCACCGGCGGCGAAGCGTTCCCAATTTTCTGGATCTCTATCGCCGTTTGTTAAAAGTTTCTTATAAAAATCATACGCAAAAAAATCAATCGCCTTCCCTGGGACAGAACCTAACGAATTAGCCATGTTACCTTTAAAGAACCCACGGAAACCTTCCTTTTTAGCAATGGAAGCAATGCTCGAACTTAAATTCGAAATCGCATGCAACGTCGCACCTTTACTCACAGCCGCCGCCATGGTTGCCTCTGAAGCAGCCGCGGTTCGAATCGCAATAACGTTCAAAGGTGAACTTACGGTTCTGGAAACGATGCCAGAAATACCTCCAGCGATCAAGTGTCCCCACGGTGAGCCTTCTTTTCTTTTATCTGGAATTGGCAAACCACCTAAACCGGAACCGATATCTAAACCTACTTTCATGTAATATGGAGTGACGGTTTCGAGTTGACCGGATGGGATTAAAACGAGCATATCGCGGAAATCGTTCGCGTTCAACTCTGCGTCGTCGGTGATATATCTGCACATGTTCTCTATACCTTTCTTTGCAATTCTTTTTCTTGTGTTATTTCTTCCGCTTCTTAAAGTTAAAGTGCGCAAGGACTGCTTCATTTTTTTCCCCGAAATTTTACCAGCCTCGTCCGTGTCTAAACTATTAAACGCCTCTTTTAAAGCTATTTCTTTCGATCTAACAAACGCGGCAAACTCTTCAAAATTTACTTTCCCAGTTTCATCATCATCTTGCCTAGACGATGCTTCGGAGATGAATTCGTGCACGAAAGCTTTCGGCATTCGTAAGCTTTGAGCAAATTTATCCAAATCGTCTTGACCGATCGATCCTGTTGCGGTCGAATCTATTCTTTGGAATAACTCTTTCAATCTCGATTCGCGTTCGCGCCATGGTTTACTCACGCCTCTTCGTAAGCAACTCACTCTTAAGCGCTCCTTAATTCTATCCCATTCTTTCTCGGCGAGTGGTCCCAGGTCCATATCTGTCGCAATAAACCTACTCTCTACGAAACCGTCTGCGCCGGCTTTCATTACTACTTCTCTCACGGATATTCCTAAAGAATTCAAAGCGTTTCCTATGTCTAACATTAAACCAGCTCTATCTAAAGTGATTATTGTAATTTCGTTATATCCAGTTTCCTTATCGAGTGCTATTGTGACGACCGTTTCACCAATCGAAGGTGAAACTTCTTCTCCCTTTTGTATTTCCGCGCCTAGTTCATCATCATCATCATCTCCTTCTTTTTCTTGGTCTTTTTTTGATGTCTTCTTTGATGTCTCTAACGTTGCTTTCGAGTTGCTCTTATTTTTATTATTATTACTATTCGACTGTGAAACACTTGCGATGAATGAGTTCGTTGTGTTGTTAATAGGAGTATCATTTTCACGTTCAATTCTTCTTCCTGTCCTTCTTCTATCGTTTATCGTTCTTCGTTTTGATGATGATGTTGAAGATGTTGTTGTTGATAGTAACTTTTGTTGTCGTTGTTGTTGTTGTTGTTGTTGTTGTTGTAGTCCTTCCCTATTGATAATGAAATCGAACCATCTATTATTATGGTTATGATTACTATGTCTTTTATTATTATTATTATTATTATTATTTCCTCGTTGCGATGATGATGACTGCGATTGTGACGACGATGATGAGGTCATGATAGTACTATTAATCTGTTATTGATATATTCGTATTCCTTCTTTTGTTGTTCAAGGTTTCTTTCTTACTTTCTTTCAATCGGCGGCAGCAAAGGTAATACCGATTGTGATTATATATAAATTATCCTCGCGGCGAGCTTTTATGTACGTATATAATAAATTAGTATAATAATACAGTGTATGTATAGGTTAGAACGCTCGCGCGTACTTATTCTAACGACGACGACTCTTTCTTTCGTTCGTGAAAAAGTACACAACAACAACAACAACAAGCACTTATTATTATTATTATTATTATTAGCTGATTACCACTGATGACTTTGACTCGACTTGACTGGACTGGACTGCTGATGACAGCATAATAATCCAAAAGGCACACACATCATCATCATCGAAGATTGAGACATCTTCAAAATACGCGCAACAACAACAACAGAAAAACAGAAAAACAGACATAAATACTCGCCTCGTTTGTTATTTGTAACAGAAATAGTAATGGATAACGTAACAGAGCCAGCTTTTGCAGTCCTTGGCAGGGTCGTACTATTCAGTGGATACTCCATGCTAGGATTTCTGATGAGGAACTCGTTCAAAGTGTTCACTAAACGAGATGGTTTAGTGATGTTACGCTTCGTCGTTAACGTCACTTTACCGGCGTTGTTAATAACTACGTTAACTGAGACTATTATCGGTAACAGTATACAATTACTACCACCTACAACTGCTCTTACTGCTGCTACGGCCAATACTTTAACGATGATCACGAACGCGCCAACGGCTTTGACATCTGCATCATCGTCTTCACTGGTAACGACCGTTCCTTTGATTTTCTGTTCAATATTCGCCAGTCTGTCGATGATGGGATCGGCTTTGTACTTATACTCAAAGAGACCATCGAACGAACGCGGACTGTTCGTTGGGGCAATGGCTGGAGTGAACTTAGGGACGTATTCATATCCATTCATTGAAGCAATATGGGGCTCGGAAGGATTACGCATCGCGACTTTGTACGATTTACCGAATTCGATATTCGTGTTTGTGATATCTTCCATGGTGTTCTCGTACGAACGCTCTAAACAGAAGAAGGGCGAGAACGTTGAATTGAAACATGATGATGGGGGTATATATTCAGGTGAATTCATTACCGAACGTGTAAAAAAGGAAACGTACGCGAAGAGATCTTCAACAAACGCGAACGACGACGTAGTCGAACAAATGTCAAAGAAAGAGTTCGAGAAAGAATTCAACGAAGGAGAGGGAAAACAGAAAACGACATACACACAAACGCTCGTTAAAAATGGTTTAGGAATATATACGTACCCATCCGGGGCATCGTACGAAGGTGAATGGGGACAGAACATGAAAAATGGATTAGGAGTATATAAATACGCGAAAGGCGGTTCGTACGTAGGGAATTTCAAATCGGGCGAATTTTCCGGTTTCGGCGTTCGGAAATTAAGGAGTGGCTTAGTGAAATGCGGGATATGGAAAGCGAATGAATTGGAAAAAATAGTTCCAATGGAAGAGCTCGCTCAAACTGTGAGAGATGCAACGATTATAGCCGCAAAGGCTAAAGTAAAAGTGAATTCGTTAAAGGAGGAAACGTTCATGAAAAGGATCGTAAATATTTTGAAATTTCCGCCCTTTATTGCGTTGGCGGTTGTTTTCATATCAAATTTCGTCGTTGGACATTCACTACCAGCGGTTATACATAAGTTAGCCGAACCGTTAGCGAACGCAAATAACCCTTTGGTTTTAATCACCGTCGGCGTTTTATTCGAAGCCAATTTACGTAGGCAACAAACGAGAGATTGCGTTGGATTTTTAGCCGCAAAATATGCAACTGGTTTAGCGTGTGCAGCCGTGGTATCCATTTTCATTCCAAATACGTTCCCAATTGCAAGAGGTACGCTTGCGGCGTTGTGCGTAATGCCAGTACCTTCGGTTGTTGTGCAACAGGCGGTTAAGAACAATTTAGACGCGGATCTCGCAGCTAGTCTCGTTAGCGGTTCTCAAATCGCGTCGGTCATAATGTTGCTCTTTTTTGCGGCGACCATGAATTTAGCGAGTAGACCGTTCTTGTTCCCGTTTTCGTTGTTACTTTTAGCTGGGTTAGTATCATCCATTGGATATTTTATGGATGAATATTTGTCTCCGAGCAAATCGAACGCGACGACGACGACGGTGACAACGACGCTCAAAGCTATGATTATGGATAAAATCGATAAAGTGTTTTCATTTTCGTCTTTTAAAAATAAGTCTGCGACGACGACGAATCAAACTGAAAACGATAGTGATAATAACGATAATAAAAATAATAAAAAGAAGAGAGGTCCGAGTCCACCGCAAGCATTCATGTATAGTAGTAGTAGTAGTAGTAGTAGTAGTAGTAGAGCAGTATTAGGCGATGCAGCGACGCCTTTTAATAGCTCACAAAGCAGCAGCAGCCGCAGACGATACCGCTCAAAACGACAACAACAACAACAAACGCGTATTTATACGACGCGGACGATGACGGCGGTAAGAGTCAACGCTAGTAGTCGTGATACTAAAGAACGAAGAAGAACTAGTTCATTAAAATCATCATCATCATTCGATGTTCGTAAGATCAGAAGTAGAATGAATTGTACAATGGTAGCGGCGCGCGCTAGTATCAGTTGCTATGTGTAAAGATATTATTAGAGTATTTTATATAAAGCGTTCTGCTGATTTTGAGTGTTTTTAAAATCTCTCTCCTTTCTCTTTTACACGTTTTACAGTTTTACACGTTTTATGCTTGATGAATTCATTTACCCCCTACACTTTTCTGATTTAATAAAGAAGGAAGCTTCTTTTTCTGTTTTTAGATTATCCCAAAAAGCAACGAACGCCGTCAAAAAAAAACATAAACGTCAAAACTTATCGGATATATATAGTATCTAATCATAACATAATCTCTTTACAAAATAGAAAGATGATGACTCAAACATTTTCATCACGTTCGGTAAGTCATTCGTTTGCGAGTTTTCACGTTCGCGTTATCAGTATTAGTATTAGTTCGCGCTTGTCTGTGCACGCCATTCTCTCCCAACACTGCTGGAACTCGAAAGAAAAAGGGATGTTGTTTCTCTTTTCGCTTCGCGCATGCACTCGCGCGCGGAAGAGATTGTTGCGAATATACGTTACGAGTAACAACATAATATATACATAGGCAGATAATGTATTTATTCGTTCATGCGAATTATACGTTTATCTGTTCATTGATTAATCGCGCGTTTATTGGTTTCTGTTTATCATTTTCTCGCACTTTGTGCTGAAAACGTGCATTCAATTGTGATTTGGAATAAGTGCCAACAAACAAACATAGATGATTACACATGTTTCTCTCTCGAGCTCTCTCAATCAATCAATCAATCAATTTATTAATCAATTATTCTTTTCTGTGTACTCCCTATATATATATTTACTAAAAAATAGGCCCTCGTAAGTGCGAAAGTTTCCACTTCAACGAACAACAGAACACAACAACAAAGACAACAACAACAAAAGAAAAGAGGTTTTAACTTAATCGTTCGCTCGGAAGCGAAAAAGTTAACGTTTGATATGGCCGCGAGAACAAGAATGCAAGCCGGTATTGACAAATTAGCCGATGCAGTTGCGATTACTTTAGGTCCAAGAGGTAGAAACGTCGTTTTAGAAGAAAAGTTCGGCGTCCCGCAAGTTATTAACGATGGCGTATCGATTGCAAGATTTATTGAATTACAAGACCCGGTTGAAAACTGTGGCGCACAATTGATTAAAGAAGTTGCCGGTAGAACGAACGATTCTGCCGGTGATGGTACGACTACTGCTTCTGTTTTAGCGAGAGAAATGATCATGTTTGGTTTACAATCCGTCGCCGCCGGGGCGAATCCAATCAACATTAAAAAAGGCATAGATAAGACTTCTGATTTTTTGACAAAAAAATTAAACGAACTAGCAGTCGATGTCTCAGGAAGAGATGATATCAAAGCCGTCGCCTCGATTTCTGCTGGTAACAACGACGAAATTGGAGAAATGATTGCTGATGCGATAGAAAAAGTAGGTGCAGATGGCGTCTTGTCCATTGAAAACGGGAACGGCTTGGAAACAGTCGTTGATATTGAAGAGGGTATGGAAATCGATCGAGGTTACGGGTCACCACAATTCGTCACGAACAACGAAAAATTACAGGTTGAAATGGATAACGCGAGAATCATCATTACGGACGAAAAGATTGAAAGTGTTAAAGATTTGGTTCCACTTTTGGAGCAAATCAACGAAGCCGGTTCGCCGCCAGTGTTGCTCATCGCTGAGGACATCGTTGGCGAGGCTTTGGCAACGTTGGTCGTCAACAAACTCAGAGGTGTTTTAAACATCACGACTATGAAAGCGCCAGGGTTTGGAGAGCGACGTAAGGCTTTACTTCAAGACATCGCCATCGTTACCGGTGCACAATACTTGGCGAAAGATTTAGGCTTATCCGTCGCAACGGCGACCATGGACTCTTTAGGTTTTGCTCGTAAGTTGACGCAAGATGCTACGACGACGACTTTGATTGCCGACTCTGCATCTAAAGATGACATTAACTTGCGCGTCGCACAATTGAAGCAAGAACTCGCTGACAGCGATTCTGTTTATGATACACAAAAATTATCCGAGCGCATTGCAAAGTTGGCCGGTGGTGTCGCCGTCATTAAAGTTGGTGCGGCGACTGAATCTGAATTAGAAGATAAAAAGTTGCGAATTGAAGATGCTAAGAATGCTACTTTTGCAGCAGTCGAAGAAGGCATCGTCCCAGGCGGTGGTGCCGCTTTGGTCCACTTATCGGTGATGCTTGAAGAGTTTAAGAAAACTATTACTGATCCGGAAGAAAAATTAGGCTGCGAAATCGTTCAGAAAGCGTTGGTTGCTCCGTGCAGATGGATCGCGAACAACGCCGGCGTTGAGGGTGATGTTATTGTGAACAGAATTGCGCAAGAGCCGTGGAATATTGGATACAACGCAATGTCTGGTGAGTTTGCAGATTTGATCAAGACCGGCGTCATCGATCCAAAGAAAGTTACTAGATCTGGCATCCAAAACTCTTGCTCTATTGCCGGTATGGTTTTGACCACGCAAGCGGTCATCACGGAGATCCCGAAAAGGCAATTAAAAGGAAGAGCAAATGATAGCAACGCAGATACAGCCAACGCTCCTGGCACGTTTTCCATTTAATATAATAATAACACGTACGTAATAATAAACATAAGTTTTTATATGAATATGATCAAAAATATTTCTATATAGTGGTACATACTTTACAGTACATACAGTACATGTAGTCTCTATCTATTATAATTCTCGTTTCTTTTCATCGTCATTATTATGGTTATCGTCATCACTATCGTCTTCGTCATCGTCGTCGGCATCAAAATTATAGCTCGTGTATATTTCATGAAACGTCCTTTGATCTTCTTTTTCTTCTTTATAGGCGTAACATTTAATGGGCGAAACGTTTTTCTCCTTTGTAACAAAAGCTTCGTGCGAGCATAACAAAGGCGTTGCGAATTGCAAATTATACGCACAAGTCGTAGGCTCTTTAATGCTCAACACTGCATTCAGTCCATCTTCCGCGCATAAGAATTGTACTTCTGTTTTTCTAGTATCTAACGACCCAATATCGCATTCGGTTCCTTTCGTGAAATGATGTACGTGAAACGCTGTCGCGGGAATCCCAACCGAAGCCTCTCGTCTCCTAATCTCTTCCTTATTCTCATCGTCTCTCGTTTTATTCGTTAAATATTCATCGAACGATCCTAATGAATAATCCACCGTCACCTTCGCGTTCGCCTCGACGTGATACTGTCTCACGTGTTTCTTAAAACAAAATTCGTACGTCCACCATCCTTCGTGTCTATAAAAGCACGCGTTATTCAATGGTTGTAGAAGAACTGCAATCGATGGTTCTTTCAGTTCTTCTATTTCTTCTTTATTATTATTATTATCATTATCGTTATTATTATCATTTTGTTGTGGCACTATACAAGCATATCGTTGCCCAGTATGGTCTGTAACTAACTCGATTTGTTCCTGATTTTGTGACGATGATTTTCTTCTTCTTCTTTTACTTCGTTTATTATTATTAATGTCATCATCATCATCATCTATTATTGATTCTAAGAGAACTTGCTTCAGATTATCGTTAACGCTATCAGTAGTAAATTCTTTAATCGTTCGATCTTTGTTCTGTTGATTTAAAGCAATCACGAACACGTCGTCTTCGTCTACTGACCTCTTCACGTTTTCGATGTTGCTATTTTTACGATTGAAATTATTAATGGAAGAGTGCTTTAAAGTCTGCGAAAGCTTTCTTCTGGTTTGTTCCTCTTTATTCAGTTTATTAATATTGGAAGGAGCGGAATTGATTACGTCTATGAAAGATAACGATAGTAGTAATGATAGTAATAATAATAACATTATTGATATTATTTATATTTCTATTATTAATTTATTCGAGTTGTATGTACTCCACTGCTTCTGATGATGATGTGTGAAATATGAAGCATGATTGGGCGGGTGAAACAATCAACAATGATATTCAAAATTCAATTATTGATGAGGAAAAACGTTTGGAACTTTATTATTTCTACGCCATGATGCAATAATAGATTACTTAAATTTCATTAAACACTGAATATATATAAATCATTATTCAGAGTCTTTGAGATATTTCCTTAATTTAGCGCACTGCTCTAACACGGACCTTCTCGAAGTACCGCCTTCAGTGTCTCTGCTTTCGGCTGATTTCTCGTACGACCAAATATCTTGTACGTCCTCTTCGAACTTATCGCATAACGGTTTCAAATCGGCTAAAGTTAATTTATCGAGAGGAATTTTTTTGTCCTTGGCTAATTTCACAGCCGCACCTGAGATGTGATGCGTTTCGCGAAACGGCATACCTTTACGAACTAAATATTCGGCCAAATCAGTCGCGAGCATTTCGGCGACTAGAGAAGATTTCATCTTTTCTGGATTTAATTTCATAGTCGCCAAACAACCACTCGCGATTCGTAAACAATCGGACATCGTATCAACAGTTTCGAACATTCCAGTCCAACATTCTTGGAAATCTTTATTATAAGTCGTCGGCGTTCCTTTCAAAATGCACAAGACTCCGGTCAAATTCCCGATTTGTTTCCCCGATTTACCTCTTAATAACTCTAAAGCGTCCGGGTTCTTCTTTTGCGGCATTAAGGACGAACCGGTTGAATATGCGTCGGACATTTGCATCATCCCAAATTGTTGAGACGAATAGATGATTAAATCTTCAGAAAATCTAGAGATGTGCATTAAAGTCATTGAAGCCCAAAACATCGTTTCGATGACGAAATCTCTGTCGGAGACGGCATCCATTGAATTCGGACATACGCGTTCGAACTGTAAATCTTTCGCCAATAATTGTCTATCCACACCGAACGGGTTCCCGGCTAAAGCACCAGACCCTAAAGGCATCGTATTAACTCTCGGCATTAAATCTTCCAGGCGCATATCGTCTCTTTGCCAAGCCGAAGCGTGCGATAGTAACCAATGCGAAAACCTTACGGTTTGCGCTGACTGTAAATGCGTGAATCCGGGCATGACCAAATCAACTTCTTCTTCAGCCCTATCAACTGCGACTTCTATTAACGTTCGCAAATATTTCCTCAAAACTAACAACTCTTTCCTTAACCACATTCTCGTATCGGTGGCGACTTGGTCGTTCCTCGATCTCCCTGTATGTAACTTCCCTCCAATATTACTATCGATCACTTCGCATAGACGTCGTTCGTTCGCCGTATGTATGTCTTCATCGCCTTCTTTGATCATAAATGTACCCGTTTGCCACTCTTTCAGAACTATTAATAACCCTCTGTGTATTTCCTCTCTCTCTTCTTTAGTGATTATTTCACATCTCTCCAAGGCGTTTGAGTACCCTAAAGAGCCTTCGATGTCCTCTGCGTACATCCTCCTGTCGATCGATAGGGATTCGTTGAACTTTTCCATCAATGGATCGATCTTCTCCGAGAACGCGCCTCCCCATAGCTTCTTAGTAGCAGTAGCAGTCGTCTGCGTCGTCGTTGTATTATCGTTAGTAGTAGAAGCCATGGCCACTTTTCTGGTTCGTCCGTTGTTACTCTTACTGTTCCCACGATTGTTGATATTACTATTATTATTATTATTACTATTATAATAACTACTATATCGTGACGACGACGACGACGATGATAACGATAACGATGATAGTTTACGACGTATGTTTATTATTGTACTGTTATTATTATTATTAATACTAATATTTGATTTGATTAAACTACACATCGAACGAACGCGATATTTACTCTTTCTCTGTTTTGTCGTTCTCTTGCTGCTCGTTAAAGCACTATACGCACTACTCGTAGTCACTTCAAACTGTCAAAGAACGAAGTCAAACAACGAAAACAACTCTGCTCGTGACAGAAAAAACGCTAATAAACATTAATTAATTAATCAATCGAATTGAGACGGAAAAGAATTGTAAATAAATAAATGTCGATGATAACGAAGAAACAGAAGATCGATAGTGAAGAAGATGATGAACAGAGTCCATTAGCTTTGTTATTCACTGCGCAATGGAGAGAGATATTCGAAACGCATATCGTACCTAAATTAAGACCGAGATCTGATTTAAAGTTTTTGAAGATGGCGTTTAAGAACGCTCGCGATGCTGTTGAAAGATCGAAGATTAAAGTGGGAAAGAGGTTTAATATTTCAGAGTTTACTTCTATATCACAAATGGAATTAGCGTGGGATAATCATCGATGGGGTGAGGATAGATGGTCTGACACTCAGGAATATTTCTGCTCTGAAGTTGCTCGAATGAACAAACTCGAATATCTCGTTTGGGCGCGAGAGGTGAAGAATTGTGATTGGGATGAAGGGACGATCCATTTTGCAGTATTTGAAGGCAATCTTGCAATGGTCAAGTATTGCGTCGAGAATGAGTGTCTTATGCATGCGGGTTTGTGTAGGATTACTGCCCTATACGGTCACTTGGACGTTCTGAAATACTTACACGAAAACGACTGTCCTTGGGATTCGAGTGCTTGTTTTTACGCTCACAGTCGCAACCACATCGATTGCTTGAACTACTTAATTGAACAAAAGTGTGAAGGCTTCGAAGAATACCTTCCACCACCTGCAGCAGCACAAGCGTTAGCGCAATAGTCGACAGTCGTGTATAAATTTCTCGATCGATGAACAATTATATATTAAATCTTACGAGTACCTCGTGCGGGCTCTTTCAGCAGCCAATAGACATCAGCACTTTTGTCTCTTCCTTATTATTTTAACCGCGAAAATATCTTTCTCGTCATTATAATAAACGACATAATAAACGACTAAGTAAGTAAATACAAAAATAACGAACAAGACGCGGGCATACTCGTTTAATACTATCAGCACTGTCACTGTTCAATATAGATAAGAGAGAATAAAGCGTGAGATCTCTCTTTGAAATAAAAGAGAGAGAGAGAGCATCGTCGTTATCAGATCTTCGCGAATAAATAACTTATAATTACGTTTGAGTAGAGTATAATACGTAGAGTAAATCATGGGATTCTTCGGACTGACCTTGAACAACAAACAACACGACTCATCACCTAATAATAACAATAACAACAGTAATGATCCACATCATCATCACAATCACAATCACGCGTCGTCTTCTCCGCACCCGAAGTTCAACGCGAAACATAACAGAACACAATCTCTCTCGATGATCAACACAGAACATGGGAATCAAATGACTAAATTAATAAGAGAATCGGCGTACATATCTGGTACAGGTGAAACGAAGACATTCGATACGGCCGAGGCAGTACAGGAATCTGACACGCTCATGCGCGAGATCTTCTTCTCAGTAGTGAAGGAAACGGCCGGGGACGAGATGTTATCGAAAATAATCGCAGTGTACGAGAAATCAAAGACGTTCTCGGAAACGAACTCTGCAAAAGATTTCCAGGATTTGAAAATATTGTTAGATCAATTGAAAATAGACGAAACTTTAATGCTGTCTTCGTCCTATTCGAACCTATTGAACTTACATAACGTATCAGAGCACGTGGCGACGGCGATGGAGGAGAGACACGCGAGATTAGACGATATCCCAAGAGGGCCCGCGAAGACGACGAATGGGGCTATTAAAGGCATGGTCGCGAGTGGAATGGATCCAAATGCTATTTACGACGCTTTGTGTAATCAACACGTCGACTTAGTGCTCACGGCGCATCCTACGCAAGCTTTAAGACAATCGTTGCTGAAGAATTTTGGGAAAATTAGGAATAACTTGATTAATTTACAACGTTTTCGTTTGTCCGGATTCGAGAGAGAGGAGATTTTGGAATCTATAAGAGCATCGATTCACTCTGCTTGGAGAACGGATGAAATTAGACGTTCGGCGCCGACGCCGCAGGACGAAATGAGAAGAGGTTTAACCTATTTCACGAATACCATATTCCAAGGCGTTCCTCAATTCATGAGAAGAGTCGATACTTCTTTATTAAAACATGGTTTGAACAGACTTCCATTGGAACGATCGATTATTACGTTTGGATCGTGGATGGGTGGGGATAGAGATGGAAATCCGTTTGTCACCGCGACTTGCACGCGCGATTCGGTTTATCTGGCCAGGTTACAAGCGACGACGTTATATTTCAAAGCCGTGGAACAGCTCATTTTTGAAATCTCAATGTGGCGCTGCTCAAAGTCGTTCAGAAAAGTTGTCGACGACATCGTCAGCAGTCGCCCGCACGACGAAGATGCCTCGGTCGTTTTTGAAATCCGTAAAGGACGTAACTATACCGATTTCTGGAAAGCTATTCCAGAAAACGAACCATACAGAGTTGTCTTGGGCGAGCTCAGAGATCGTTTATACGAAACTATGGAACATTTGCAAAAAGTCGTCGCGGATCCATCGATTGAGTTGGACTTTGACGATTCGGAAAGGTTTGTCCAATACAAGGAAGATTTAGCCGCTCCCTTAATGCATTGCTACGAATCTTTGGTCGAGTGCGGCGATAACACGGTTGCAAATGCGTACTTGCTCGACGTCATTCGTCAAGTGCAATGTTTTGGATTAAACTTGGTCAAGCTCGATATTAGACAAGAATCTGACAGACATGCCGATGCCGTAGATGCAATCACTACCCAATTAGGCATTGGTTCGTACAAGGAATGGTCCGAAGAGAAGAAGATTGAGTTTTTAACCGCCGAAATTGAAGGTAAAAGACCTTTAATACCGCATACTTTGGAATGCACCGATGAAGTTCGCGAAGTTCTCGATACGTTCAAAATGATCGCTTATATTCAAAAGAAAGTTCCTGGAAGTTTAGGAACTTATGTCATTTCAATGGCGACCTCTGCTTCTGATGTTTTGGCAGTCGTTTTGTTACAAAGAGAGTGCGGCGGTAGTTTGGAAACGTCTTTAAGAGTCGCTCCGTTGTTTGAAAGACTGGACGATTTGAACGATGCTCCGAAAGTCTTACGACAATTATTTTCCGTCGAATCGTACATGAAAACTCTCGTCAACATGGAACAAGAAGTCATGATTGGATATTCGGACTCTGGTAAAGATGCGGGCAGATTAGCCGCCGCCTGGGGGTTATACGAAGGCCAAGAAAAAGCGTCTGAAGTTGCTAAGGAGTTTGGCGTACATTTGACGTTATTTCATGGCAGAGGCGGTACCGTCGGCAGAGGTGGTGGCCCAGCGCATATTGCAATCATGTCACAACCGGGAGGTACAGTGAATGGTTCCATTCGCGTCACTATCCAAGGCGAAGTTATTGAACAAGATTTCGGTGAAAGAGAAAATTGTTTTCATACGTTGGATTTATACACGGCTGCCGTTCTCGAGCATACTTTGAAACCTCCCGAAGGTCCAAAACCAGAATGGCGCGACGTGATGAAAAAAATGAGCGACGCTTCGTGTAAAAGGTTTCGATCTGTGGTTTTTGAAAACCCAGATTTCGTGCCGTATTTCGCGCAGTCAACTCCTTCGACCGAGCTTGGTTCTTTGAACATCGGTTCGAGACCTTCGAAGCGAAAGCCAAACGCTGGAGTGACTGCGTTGAGGGCAATTCCATGGATCTTCGCGTGGACTCAAAACCGTTTCCAACTTCCAGTTTGGCTCGGCTTATCAGCCGCATTCGCTGAGATACGAAAAGAAGAAGGCGAGTTGAATACTTTGAGAGAAATGCACAAGAATTGGCCTTTTTTCAAGGTTACGATGGATTTAGTCGAAATGGTCTTAGCCAAGTCGGATTTGAACGTCGTCGATTTTTATGAACAAACTTTGGTCGATGAGCATTTAAGGAACACGATTGGAAAGGAGTTAAAACAAGAATTGACTGATACGATTCAGCACGTTTTGGAAATTGCCGAACGTAAAGAATTATTGGTAAACCCGGAGTCCAAGATTGAAGTCGACGGTCAACAATGTCCAGCGCAACATCAACAGTTGAAGAATAAGTTACAAATGAGGTCGATATATATCACTCCCTTGAACGTAATTCAATCGAACTATTTGAAGAAACAAAGAGAACTTGAAGCGATGGAGGCGTCAAACGATTCTTCGTTTGATGAATTAAAATACGATCCTTCTTTACAATGGGCGCAAGATATGATGAAATTGCATCCTTCGACGAATCCCTATAAAGGTGCCGTGAACGATACTTTAATCATTACAATTAAAGGCATCGCTTCTGGATTGCAAAATACTGGTTAGAAATTTTACTACTGGCAAACACATGAACATACATAATAAAAATAATCACTACTACTACATATTAACTACTACGAAGTACACACATAAATACCATAATAATATATATCTTCTAAAATAATCCAGCTTTTCTCATTTTCGCTTCAATGATGTTATCGTCCTTATATGTCCAAACGGAGATTATGACCATCGCGCACCCTAATAATATAGGCCCATTCAAAGGTTCATAGAATAAAATATGCCCAAAAATGGTCGTACAAACTAGCGCTAAACAAACCGCGACCGTTTTCGTTACCGACGAGGAATATAAAACAGCTAAAGCGACTAAGATCCCACCAGAAGCGTGCAAGATTGAAATCAAGACAACGAGCATGGTCCACCCTTCGAAGATTTTTCCGTTCGTTTCATAGACTGATATCGGCATATATATCAAAATTGAACATAACGATAATTGAATGTTCCTATCCCAAACGTCTAACGATATTAACTTATTTTGAATCGCTAACAAATCATTATTATTATTATTATTATTATTATTATTATTATCATCGATATTCGAAGAAGACGAAGACGAAGATTTATTTTTCAACTTTAATTCGAAATAAACAGACGCAAAACCGGACAGAAATGTTTGCACTAACGCTAAGAATACGCCAAACGCGTATTCTAAATCAAACATATCTGTTACGTGTTCGTACCATTGCTGATGTACGCGTTTATGAATAACTGGATTATTCGGAGTCGACTCCCACGAAATCAACGTCACGCCTAAAACTAATTGCGCTAAAGTTCTCCACACTCTTTGACTGATTTTCGTGTTTAATAGAACTGATGCAAATAACGCAGTCGCTAAGACTTTTAAGTTCGAGATCGCGGTGAAAACTGAAGCGTCTACTCGTTGTAACGATGGATATGAAATCAAATTCACGATTAAATATATAACAGCAATCGGTGCTATTGAATACGATTCTTTCACTAAAAATCGCACATGGTTCATCTTCTCTTCTCTGCCGCTGCTGCTAATAAACTTCTTCTTCTTCATTTGTATCGAAAATACCATTTTAATAATTTCATTCACGCAAAGCACTGAATTTTTGGAAAACTCCAAGTGTAAGACACCTACTGCATATCGCCTGCAGAGCATACTCAACGTGTTTTCGATTGTTAATAGAATTAAGAATATCGATGCATAATAATAATTATTATTCGCATTATTCGCATTTAACGATGATGATGGTGATGATGATTTATATTCGTTGTTCATTTTTTGGTGATGATGAAGATGATGATGATGATGATATATATAAGTTTTTTGTTCGTCGTATAATAATAACAATATTATTATTATTATTGTTGTTGTTGTTGTTGTATTATTATTATTATTATTATTATTATTATTATTATTATTATTATCGTGATATTTTTATGTCACGCGGTGTTTGTTTTCTTCGAATGTTGAAAAACATAAAAAATGGGAACAATTGTAATTTACAAAAAATGTCTCTCTCCTACATTTAGCGGATGGCCATTACTATATATGTATTCTACACTACTACCTATCTATATTAATCAGAACTCGTCGCTGTTTCAACTCAGAAATCAATAATCGCGACAATTTCATAACAAGACGTCGTTGACTTCGGTTTCAATCGCAGAGAGATATTCCACAATCGATGATTGTCTCCGTTTCTCGTGAAACTCTTGGAGCTCTCTAATGGATACTTTTGCTTCGTCGCCGAGACGAACTAAACGACGTTTGTCTTCTGGAATTGAGGCCAAAAAATGTAACAGCTGTTGTTGTTTCTGCTGATTACTATTTTTTGTGTTCTTGTTATTATCATTATTATTATTATTATTGGCGTTCAATTTTTCCGACACTCGTTGAAATAATGTCGCGACTTTTACTTGTAAATCGAGAAACGCTCTCAAGCGATTGAACTCCTCTCTCGATGCAATTGATGTTGAGTAATAATATTTATTCATTTCGTTCAGCTTTCGTAAGCTTATGACTGGCTCATTGAACGTATTCTCTAAAAATTCGAACGCTTTGTTGCATACAATTTTTTTCGTGAAATCCCAACGATTGAACACGTCCGATGGGATGATTGCGTGTTGCTTATTTTCGTTACTGAAACAACTCGAGCACAATTTTTTTTGAAGATAACTGCATTTCATCGTCATCGTATTATTATTATTACTATTATTATTTTTGTTACTTTTGTTATTATTATTATTATTATTATTTAATATAATCGAATCAATCGTAAATCCTTCTTCTTCTTCTTCTTCTTCTTCTTCTTCTTCTAAAATAGCTCCTTTTGTTGTTAATAAAACGCTTTGCATGTCATCAATTAATTCGTTTTGTTCAATATTTATGTTTCCCGCAGCGCCCGATGTATGTTGTACTATTTGATTGATCCCAAACTGAATAACGTCTTTACTAATCGTTAAAGTCGATTTCGTGATCGATAAAGACGTCGTCGCAGTGACTTGAACGCCATTAACTACAGTCGAAGATAACATCTCGGCGCCATTACTAATGCCTGTTTTAATTTGTGTAAATATCGATGGTGTTTTTGCCGTAATCACGTCGCCATAAACAAACGTCTTTATATTATTAGTAGTACTTGTACCATCAGTGATAGGAACGGTATTATGACAGGTGGTACAATCATAGTCATATAAGACTATATCTTCATCGAACTCATCGTCAGAGTCTATTAATAAACTAGCATTATTAGTATTAGTATTATTGGATGAATTAAGATAGAATTCATCTAATCGATCGATTAAGTTATTGGCAGTAGTAATAGTTTTTTTCATCGATTATTATTATTTATATTATTTATATTCTCGTTACAAAGTACTCGTATATATAAAGTAGAACACTGATGATTTCACGTGCGACTATGTATGAGTTCAAGGAACAGTATGAACACGTAAGCACGACAGCGAGAGACTAAATAATACTAATAATCATATAATAAAGAAAGAGATTTATGTTGATTTATATGTTGATATCATATTAACATGGGCTGCTGGTTTTAATTTTTTAATTTTTTGCGCGTTCTCTTCGCGGAGATCTGCATTCTCGCAATCTTCTCAAAATAAAAACCAAAAACCATTCGCGTGTGGACTCAAAACGATCGCATCGACGCAATTATTACGGAATTAGCAAAAAATGTATCCCTTTTTCTTACATTTTGCAAAAAAAATATAGAAGTCGGACGCATTATCCACTTTGCTAAAGACCCTTAACGTAATAATGAGTCATGACAGGATCGAACTGTCGACCTTCCGATTAATTAGACATAATAGGGTTTAAGGGTAACTAGTAGATATAAATATTATGTGTTTTGATACCCTAAAACTACCAAAGACATGCACGCACAAAAAAAAGAAAAAGAAAAAGAAAAAGAAAAAGAAAAAGAAAAAGAAAAAGAAAAAGAAAAAGAAAAAGAAAAAGAAAAAGAAAAAGAAAAAGAAAATCGCCTCGTCAGACTATTTCGATTTATAAAACAGCGACGACCGAAGAAGAAGAAGAAGAAGAAGAAAATGATTGCTTCGACGAGATCATCGTTATCATTAACACCGACGACGACGAGACAGTTGACTAATAATAAATGTAATAATAATTCAACGACGAAGAAGAAGAAGATGATAATTAGTGGCATAAATCTTTGTCGCTTTAATAGTAATAATAACAGTAGCAATAATTCAGTTACGACGAAGACTGAAATGAATGAAGCGTTACGAAATAATAATATTAATAATAATATTAATAATATTCGAAGAATGAGAAGAAGAATTTCCAATAAATCGATGATCGAAACGAAAGCAACACCATCAAAAACAGCAGAATCTTCATCAAAACCGCGTTTACCTGCAATGGACTCTGTGAGATTTTTCTTAATCGCATACATCGCAATTGGACACTTCATTGCCTGTGCTGGACAGCCAACGAACGCTCTTTTGATGAAACTATCGTCACAAGTGAACGTCGTCGTAGGCGCTTTTTTCGTTCTATCTGGATACGTCGCGGCATATACTGCCACTGAATTGAATAAATATGAACACACGGAGAAGAGATTTTTACCAACGAAAGTAGCGTATACTATTCAACGCGTGATGGGATATTACCCTTTATATTTTATTACTCAAATCGCGTTTATGCCAATATTCTTGCTGGCGGATGTTACTTATAATGGATGGATGAAGAGTTTTCTACACGGTTTGATGACGTTTTCGTTATCGCAGGCGTGGTTCCCGGCACATGCCGAGTTATGGAACGCGCCGACGTGGTTTTTATCCGCCTTGACGTTCGCCTTTGTATGCATTCCGTACGCCTTACCGTCGATTGCTAAATTAAACAGAAAAGGTTTACAAAGACTGTTTTGGAAATTAATTTTATTGACATTTCTAGTGAAATTCGCGTATTGTTACGATTCAAATGGGTTTACATTTTTTGAAGGTTTAATGCAACCGAAAGCGCATCCGTCTTGGTTATTTTGGAACTCGGTTAGATTTTCGCCATTGTTTTCAACGATTGACGTTTTCATCGGCGCAGTTTCAGCGCGATTGGTCATGATTGATGGCATTGAACCACCACCTCTTATTAATAACAAATCATTTTTGTTGAAACCAATCGTTCCTCTATTGTTGATGGTTTCCTTAATCGTTAGCAGAGGGTATTCCTTGTTTGCGATGTCGGACGCAATCGCGAGATGCGTATTCGTCCCACTCTTTGCTTGGTTCACGATGAACATCCACCGCGAAACAACGACGACGACAACTGCAAACAATGATGATAAGTTTTCTTTATCGAACATTTTGTCCTGGAAGCCGTTGACGTATTTGGGAGCTATCTCGTTTCCAATTTATATCTTACACGGCCCAATTGGTCAAATCTTTTATAAACGCGTCGTTGCAAATAAACTATTCGGGTTCGTGTTTACATCTAAACCGGAGTTTTTCCCAGTATGGATTGGAATAGTCTTGATAAGCAGCGCAATTGTGAACGAAACGTTCTTGAAGAACAAAAAAGTCGCCGAGATTTCAAAAACAGTGACGAATAAGTTAATAGCGTTATCCTCTTCTTCTACTGCGTCGAATAATTAAATGATGTATATTATTTTTATACGTATATTATATTAATCAATAATTAAATAATACTGCTACCGGTTTCAAGTCATCCTCTACCTAATTTATATATGTATGCATGCTAAATAGAAAACTCCCCCGGAACGTGTCGTTTATATGGTTTCAGATAGAATCACCCCAAACGTTCATTTCATTATTATATTTTTTACGCGTACGGCACATGTTTATATGGTTTCATCATCGACTCTCTTTAAGAGAGAGAGGAATCACCCCAGATACCACGTACTACTCTATGTTATTATATTTTATTTCTCTCTCTCTCTCTCTCTCTACTATTTTCCCACTATAATTTATTCTTCGGCTTCGTCTCCGCCTTCGGCGATGTTAAAGTATCTCAACTCGTACACGTTTCTGTCCTTGTTCGAGGCAATCACTCTCAACCAATCTCTCACGTTATGCTTCTTCAAATACTTCTTCGTCAAATATTTCAAGTATCTCTTCGACATAGCGGACTCTGAAGAAACCGTGACGGAGTTCTTATCAGAGCTCACGGTGACTTGGTCGCCGAGTGCACCGGCTTTGCCTTGCACTTTAATGCGTTCGGTCAAAAATTGCTCGAACGATGAAATGTCCATGATTGCATCGTTAACCTGTTATTATTATTATCATGAAATTGATTTAATGAAATAATTAAGAGTTCAATTAGTCAGTTAATTTTAATAGGAATAAATCGCGTTTGTGTGTACATACGAGCGAGCGCACGCGAGCGAAATGGTTTGAAAACGAGGGCTTAAAAAGTATCGCGTAAGATTTCATCGACGACGACGACGATAAATATATACGAAATTATTTAAACGTACAGGTCTCGTGCAATCGACGACGAAAGATTGAACTTTCTTGCTTCCTTTCTTTTGTGCTGGGGCCATCTTGTTTACTATGTTATATGAGCGTTATAAAGTACGAATAGTATATGAGCGATTTGCGTCGTCGTCTACAGATCTTGCTGATTGAGAGAGAGGCATTAAATACGATTTCGCTGCATTTACCCGATTTAGGGTTTTCTCCTTTTTTCTTTTTCTTCTCCCTTATTCTTCCTTTCAATCTTTCCCTTTCTCTCGTCTTCTTTATTAAAATAATATTAATAATAATTACTGCGAGAGATTATTATTACGATCAAACAAAATGAAAACAACGGAATAAATAAAAGAAATCATATACATATTATGCATCACATGTATAATAATGATAATAATTAAGTATGAGTATAATAATAATAACGATATAATTAATTAATTAACAAAAATGATTTTCAACTTGGAAGGATTGACTATTTACTTCCCATATGAATACTTATACCCAGAACAATATGAATACATGATCGAATTAAAAAGAGCGATAGATAATAAAGGACATGGGGCCTTAGAGATGCCCACTGGAACAGGGAAAACGATCACTTTATTATCACTGATAACCTCGTATCAATTACAATACCCAGAACGATTAGGAAAGTTGATTTATTGTACGAGAACTGTTCCAGAGATGGAGAAGGTCTTGGCAGAGTTGAAGGAGTTACAGAGGTACAGAGAACTACATTGCGAGAGTATTGAACGAACGAAGATTCTAGCGATCGGTCTATCGTCGAGGAAGAATTTATGCGTGAACGTGAAGGTATCGGATGAAGGCACGAGAGAATCCGTCGACGCTCGGTGTAGGAATTTAACCGCGAGTTGGATAAGAACGGATGTAAAGAGTAATTTATTGGAAGAAGCGGAAAATAATAATAATAATACGAGTAGTATAGTAGTGCAGGGAAAATCAACAAATTATTTTAACTCTGATAAATTATGCGAGTTCTATGAAGATTTAGAACAAGTCGGCACCGAAGAAGCCGAAATCCCAGCGGGCGTATACACCTTGCAAGATTTGAAAGAGTTTGGGAGAGAGAAGAGATGGTGCCCATATTTCTTGGCAAGACAGACGTTAGCTAAAGCGAACGTAGTCGTGTATAATTACCAATATCTTTTAGACCCGAAAGTTGCCGGATTAGTCTCAGAAGATTTCGAAGAAAACTCAATCGTCGTCTTCGATGAAGCGCATAACATCGATAACGTTTGCATAGAAGCTTTATCAGTGAACTTGCGCTCGCAAACTTTAGACCAGGCGCAACGCAATATAACGACTTTGAATACGAAAATTACAGAAATGAAACAAACAGATAAGCAAAAATTAATCGATGAATACGACAAATTAGTGAACGGATTAACAACTAAAGGAGCGATTTCGAAACAACGAGGGGAAGATTTAATGGCAAACCCAGTGATTGCAGAGGATATCTTGGCAAATATCATTCCAGGGAACATAAGACGCGCTGAACATTTCGTTGCAATAATGCGAAGATTTGTCGAGTTCTTAAGACACGAATTACGAGCACCATCTGTCGTACAAACAGCGCCGAGGACGTTTATACAAAAATCTGAAGCCGCCGGCGGCGTCGATGCGAATACGTTAAAGTTTTGTTACGACAGATTGACTTCTTTGTTAAAGACTTTAATGATTGTCGATACGGAAGAGTTTACTGCGCTATCTTCAGTAGCCGATTTCGCGACATTAATTGGAACCTACGATCAAGGTTTTACGATCATCATGGAACCGTACGATGAAAGATATCCGCACATTCCAGATCCAGTTTTACAACTCGCGTGTTTAGACGCCTCTTTAGCAATCGCTCCAGTGTTTAAAAAATATCAATCCGTGTTCATAACCTCTGGGACGTTATCTCCCATTGATTTATATCCGAGATTATTGAAATTTACTCCAATGGTCATGAAATCATTAATGATGACTTTGACGAGAAAGTGCTTATGCCCGATGGTCATCACGAGAGGAGCGGATCAACAACACATTTCATCGAAATTCGATATGCGAGAAGATCCAAACGTCATTCAAAATTATGGAAAAGTTCTGGTTGGATTAGCGCAAAGCATTCCAGATGGCATAGTCGCGTTCTTCGTCTCATATTCGTACATGGAAAACATAATCTCGAAATGGCACGATACTGGAATTTTAAGAGAAATCATGCAACACAAGTTGATTTTCATGGAGACGCAAGACGTCGTGGAAACGTCTTTAGCTTTAGATAATTATAGACGAGCGTGTAACGCCGGTCGAGGTGCCGTATTTTTATCCGTCGCTCGAGGGAAAGTTGCCGAAGGTATTGATTTCGACCGTCACTACGGTCGGGCGGTGATCATGTACGGCGTTCCGTATCAATACACTTTGTCTCGAATTTTAAGAGCGCGTTTGGAATATTTACGCGAAACTTTACAAATTAGAGAACAAGATTTTCTCACGTTCGATGCCATTCGACAAGCATCGCAATGTATCGGTCGCGTCATTCGTTCCAAGGCTGATTATGGTTTGATGGTTTTCGCGGATAAGAGATATAATTCGCACGATAAGCGTTCAAAATTACCGAAATGGATCTCTAATAATATGACCGACGAACTTTTGAACTTGAGCACGGATATGGCTTTGACCGTTTCTCGAGCGTTTATGCGACAAATGTCGCAGCCATATTCAGCCGGCGAAGCTGGTAAAACTTTGTTTAATCAGCAAATCGTAGATGATATCGCGAAGAGAATGGGATACGGTGCAATAAATTTAAAACCACCTACCGCGAATAAACAATTTCTCGGCAACGTATAGAGAGTAGATAGTATACACATGTAGTAGTTCTTGTTAAATACAATATTAGCCGCGCATGTCATCATTTTCAACTCTCGTTTGTGATGATCTGCTGTTACTATTGTTTCGATCATCTATTCCTCCTCCTCCTCTATCACTATTTGATTGTGAAACCTCTAACTCAAACTCTCTCAATTTTAGCGAGTTTGCTACTACTGTCAATTTTTCAATAGCTTCTTCGCTCGTTTCGCTCGCCCATAAAATTTCGGCAATTTCTACGTGCGCGTTCTCGCTCGTACATCTCAACAAACGTTCTAATGGGTCTAAATCGTCTATGTTTCCTTCGTTCTCTAATGCAATATCTAAACGAGTCTGTAATAACGGATTCAATTTCGCTCTTTCGCGATAGACGTTTTCATCTAAAGGTCTATATCGGCAAAAGAATCCTATATGCCAAACGAAGAACAGATCGTATCGTTTTTTGCCAATTTTATCGGCGCCGAAATAGTCTTTCATATATTCAGTCAAACGGAAATAAACAAACTCAATTCGTTCTTTAGCCGTGAACTCGATGCTCTTGTTTTCATAGAACTCTTGGAAGATCCACGGTTTTATCAAAGCGCCTCTCCCAGTCATCGCCCCATCCGCGTTCGATAGCTCTAACTTATCTCTCGCCTCGTACCACGTTAAGATATCTCCGTTCCCAACGATCGGTATGTTCGCTCTCGATTTAATTTCTCCAATTAAATCCCAATTCGCCGCTTTCGTATACCTTTGATCTTTCGTTCTTCCGTGTACTATTAAAACGGATGCGCCGGCGTTTTCGATTTCTTCGGCTAACTTCAAAGCAGGTTTATCGTCCTCTATGCCTAGTCTAATTTTAACAGTAATCGGCAGTAGCGATTCCGACGCTAAGCCTTCGACTAATCTGAACAACTTTTGCGGTTTCCTCAATAAATTAGCCCCTAAACCTCTTTTCGTGACCTCGTGAGTGGGACAACCGCAATTTAAATCTACGAAATCGGCCCCGAACTCGTAAGCCATTCTAGCTGCGATTAACCCTTCCTCTATTTGATTCGTAGCTATTTGTGCTCCGAAGACTTTCTCGGTTTCGTGTCTCCTCAAATGCGCTTTCTCTACTGGCGATCCTTTATTTAAGAACCGAGCGTAGGACATTTCCGATACTAATACTTTGCACTCGAATTGAGCGCATAATCGTCTGAACGGTAAATTCCCACCCTTCGTCAACGGCGCTAGCCATAAATGTCCTTTAGTCCTCTCCTGTATCCTCGTCCTGTCCTGTTTCGTATGCGCTTTAATGACCTCTCCCTCCTCCGTGGTCAATAAAGGTCTTCTTAAACGTTCTCTCCTCCCATCGAAGTGTTTCGGTTTCGTCGATGTTGTCCCAACCACTGCCTCGCTCGTAGTTACGACAGTACTGATACTGTCAGTGTTCAAGTTTCCATCCATACAGGCGAGAGTAAGTCTGCGCGGACGATGATTTCTTTTTCTGTGTCCGTTTTCAGTGAACGCGATCATCGCAGTACTACTACTGCTATGACTACTACTATTGCCGTGATTAATAATTCGCACGGTGCTAAACATTTTTCTAATCACTAACGGTTTCATCAACATCATATCTCTCTCTCTAATTCGTAACAGTGTTTGATTTCGCAAATGATTGGTATTTTTTTAGTACGAGTAGCAAGGTTGGAAAAAGAGCGTGTCTTTGACACTTTTGGTAAAGAAATGTATGCGATGAGCGAGGAATTCGGATCCGTTTTCCTATGCGTCGTTGTTGGTTCTATGCCGTGTACTATGTACACGAATTCTATGGTTTTGTCTTCTGTGACGAAAAAATCGTTTCTTGGGCCCGCGGAAGTGATCATTGGAATATATTTCATCATACTTCAATAGTAAGGAAGAGATTATTGGAGTACAGTACTACATAATGCCTTTATCGAATAAACAGTACAGAACGTTAGAGAATAATAGTACTATTATTATTAATAGTAATAATAACAGTAGTAGTACGAGTACGAGTAATACTAATAATAATAACAGTTTTGCCGGTACCGTTGATGATTATGATCACTTGAACAGTAGTTATCGAACGAAGGACGAGGAACGTGACGACGACGACGACGACGACGTAGACTCAACGCCGTTATCTTCATCGCAGAAGAAGACGAAGAAGAAGAAGAAGAAGAAAGCATCACCCGCTGCGTTCTTAAGGGTGTTCTCTAGAGTGAACAGTACGACGAATAAGAAACCGTTATCGGAACAGAAGTATTCCTATAACGATGAAGATGATTTATATGGACGCGAACAAACGACTTCTTCGATGATTAGTAGTACAACTACTACTACTACAACTACTAACGATGATAATGCAGAGCGTGAGGAGAAGGAGGAGTTAACGCCTGGACGAGGACAGTTATGGTCACCCGGGACGCCTATAACGAGGAAAATGCGTACAACGCATCATTACCTCGATACCGATATTGACACTGATGGAGAGGATACTACTACTGCTACGAATAATAACAATAGTAATAGTAATAACGAGAGAGAATCAGTAATCACGCAATATACAGGCGATGATCATCATCATAATGTTTATACGAGTAGTACTGCTGCGACGACGACGACGATACAAAATAGAACGAAGACGACGAGCAATTTGTTCGTAAGGATTTTCGGAGCTTGTTTTGGAGGCTCGACGGCATCAACTTCACAACAACAACAACAACAACATACGAACAAACGAATTCAAAAGAAAATTAATAACGGCAACAAAAACAATGCGAAAAATAGTCAAACGATCAAAGAAGATGCGAAAGCACCGTTGAGAAAGGAAGAAAAAGCGCCAATCGTCGCCGGTTGCGTTCCAGTGCCTTGTTTGAAGCCTCAATTCTCAAACATCGTCGGCGAAGGATTTACTTTACATACCGGAGCGTATTTTCTCCCAGCACCTGAAACGTATAGTTTTGTTCCAACTACTAATAATGATAAAACACCTCAAACGATGAGGACGTCAAAACCGTGTTTGGTTTTAGATTTAGACGAAACTTTAGTACACTCGTCGTTTCGCCCGGTACCGAATCCGGATTACATAATCCCTGTCGAAATCGATGGTAAAATAACCGACGTATATGTCCTAAAACGACCATGGGTCGATTTATTCTTAACCGAAATGGCAAAGAGATACGAACTCGTCGTATTCACCGCGTCGTTGGCTAAATATGCAAACCCTTTAATGGATAAATTGGATATATATAAAGTGGTCAAACATCGCTTGTTCAGGGACGCATGTTATCCGTTTCAAGGTTTGTTTCTATATTTTTGTCTTTCTTAAAACTAACTGACTTTTAAATCTTCCTCTTCTTCTTCTTCTTCTTCTTCTTCTCAATTACTTATTCATCATCTTCTCTTGAAAATAATATAGGAAATTACGTGAAAGATTTAACGTGTTTAGGAAGAGATTTGAGGAAGACGATCATAATCGATAACTCTCCGTATTCATACATGTTCCATCCACAAAACGCTCTACCAGTGTCTTCGTTCATTGATGACCCTAGAGATGACGCTTTGTTCGAAATGATTCCGTTCTTGATCGATTTAAGCTCTTGCGAGGACGTTACGGAGTTCTTAAGGGCGAACAATTTTTATATGCCTCGCGAGAAATTTCTCCCGGTCAAGATTTACGAGAGACCTGATTTCGATAGGCTTGGGAACAAAATAATATAATCGCATAAAACAAGCTAAACTTTAGCGTAATAGATAGTAGTAACTCATTTGTGATGTTATAATTAGTACGTACCGATCAATCATTTCAAGAGAAGAGCGAGCGCGGGGCGGACCAATCAAAGTTGACTGGTTTTTTCTAATTTTTTTGTTCTCTTAAAATTTGAAGGTCTCTCTCTTTAATTAAAATTGCGGCCACTGTTTCGACGCGCTCGAGATCCAGGCACGGTTCAGATCCAGGGGAGAAAACGAACAAAGGCAATAAATATATTACATCGCTGTGTTTGCTTTGTTCCAATTTATAGTTACAATAACGCGCTCGCTCGCTCTTTCTTTCTTCTTCTTCTTCCTCTTCTTCGTAGTAAACAGTTACTCTAATAAGCCTTTATTATCGAGGGAGTTAATAACAGAGAGAAGAGAAAGTCGTCAGGATTTGCTTCTCTCCTATTGTAGTACAATAAAGAGAAACCGAACTTCGAAAGTATAGAGGAGCGTTTATTGGCCTCGATGTCGAACAAAGACGACGACGACGACGACGATGATAATAATAAAACGATTAAGATGACGATGACGTCTTCCTCTGCTGATACTGACGTAATCGTTACTGCTGCTACTGCTACTCATGATGCTGATGGTATTCAAGCAAACACTACTGCTGCTAAAGAAGCTCGAGTTGCACTCGAACGAAGACGGGAAGAAATTTCAGTAATAGCGACGACGACAAACGCTTTAGAGACCATGAATGACCAGCAACAACGACAACGACAAGAAGAAAAAGAAGAAGAAATAACACATTCTGCCGTTAATGCAACTACTGCTAACACTATTTCAAAACTATTCGCGAATGATAAACAACGAGACCAAATCGATTTATCAATCGCGGCTGAAATACCGGAGGACGTTTTGAGAGCCGCTTTAGGCGGCGAAGACGGTAACGACGATGATTACTATAACAAGAACAATCGAAGGTCGAAGAGACAGACGAAATCGAGAGTGATCATGATCGACGGTCAACCAGTTTTAAGGTCGAATAATTATTCTCTATTAGAAGGAGAACCGAGCGTTTTCGAAAAGGAGTTGTTAAAGAAAGACAACGAGAAGAACGAAGGCGACGGCGACAACGATGACGCAGAACAAAATCAATTGAATAAATCATCGAATCAACGAACTTCGTATGTATTTGAGGTTAAGAAACCAAGAAAGCCTTATACGAAGAAAACACCTGAACAAAAAAAGCAGAAAGTGCTAACAGTCGACGAAGAAGCGACGGCGGTGAATAAGAAGGATATTCAAAAAGATATCGAATTGGCGATTTCGAAACGGGCGAAATTCTTGTATCAACAAATGAAGCATTTGGAACCATTCATGGAACCGAAAGCGGTGAGGGCTTTGGAAGATAGAGCTGAAAAGTTTGTTGAGAGCGATAAAATATTAATGCCAGTGGAAAACCAACCGGCTTCGATCACGGCCGTTTTGAGAGAATATCAACTCGAAGGTTTACGATGGAACGTTAGAATGTTCGATCAAGGATGTTCGTGCATATTGGCAGATGAGATGGGTTTAGGTAAAACGTTACAATCGATTTCTTTTCTCGCGTGCATAAAAGAGATGAGAGGTGTGAAAGGACCGCATCTCATCGTCTGTCCGCTTTCTGTGCTGAGCTCATGGATGGACGAACTCGCGAAATGGTGCCCAAAACTAAGAGTCGTTCGCTTGCACTCTTCGGATGAAAATGAACGTCAACGTCTTCGCAAAGAAATCGTCATAAACACCGAATTATACGATGTTGCGCTGACGACGTATGAAATGGCGTGTAATCCCTCGTTTGCACTCTGCTTAACTCAAAAAGTGTACTGGAGATGTCTCATTTTAGACGAAGGACATAAGGTGAAGAACGAAGATACGACCGCGCATCAAATGTTAAAGCGCATTCATCGTCAACACACTTTACTTTTGACTGGGACGCCGGTGCAAAATAACTTGCACGAGCTATACGCTCTTTTATCGTTTCTTCACCCGGACGTGTTCACTTCATCAGAGCCGTTCGATAAAGCGTTCAATTTGAACACGAGAGAGCATAAAGTTGACGAAAAACTCTTGGAAAAGGCGCATTATTTGATGCGCCCGTTCGTCTTACGAAGAGTAAAAGGCGAAGTTGAGGTATCGTTACCGCCAAAAACGGAGACTAAAATCATGTGTCCTTTATCGGCGGCGCAAACATTTTGGTATCGACGCTTACTCATGCGAGAGTCGAGCGCTCTGCAACAACTCGAATCTGCGGCTTCGGCAAAGGAAAAGAAACTCGCTGGAGTTGACGAAAGTAACTCTAGCTCTGGTGATTGGCGTAAACTGAACGCGTTGTTAATGCAATTAAGAAAGTGTTGCAATCATCCATATTTGTTTTCACCTGATATTCAAGATGATGGTGTAACTTTAGAAGAAATGGTTGAAGCTTCTGGGAAATTATCCGTCTTGGATCGAATTTTGACGAAATTAAAGGAAAACGGCCATCGCGTGGTTATTTTCTCGCAATTCACAACTATGTTAGACATTTTATCGGATTTTTTAGCCTTACGCGGTCATAAATACGCGCGCCTCGATGGTTCAACAAATCGTGTGCAGCGTTCCATTGATATTGCGTCGTTTAATCGTCCGAATTCGCCGCTCTTTGCGTTTCTGTTGAGTACGCGAGCTGGGGGTCTGGGCGTAAACTTACAAACGGCAGATACTTGCGTCATGTTCGATAGCGATTGGAACCCGCAAGTTGATATGCAAGCAATGGCGAGGGTTCACAGAATTGGGCAGAAAAAACCGGTTCACATCTACAGATTGGTCACGGCTGGAACTGTTGAGGAGCGCATGACGCAACGCGCGGAGAAAAAATTATTCTTGGAACAAATGGTTTCCAGAGGATCAACCGCTGCTGCTGAATCCATGGAAGCTTTGGATAGAAACGATTTATATGGTTTGTTGCGCTTTGGTGTCGACGCCGTTTTCTCAAAAGACTCTGGCGACCCACCAAGTGATGAAGAGTTAAGTGCGCTCATGGATCGAAGCGAAGACGGTGATAGGAGACGAGCCGAAATGCAAGGCGCGCTAAAACAAGACACGCAGTTTTCGGCGACTGATTTTGTTGAAGGTAAAGCCGAGGAAACACCGATTTCAACGTTTATGATGCCCTCGAAGATTGCCGAA
>Ga0302126_10000263_pt1 | contig 36123 bp, 15 predicted proteins | sample CB4_20m_MG_FD_203108 | JGI IMG/M metagenome (GOLD analysis project Ga0302126, IMG submission 203108) | Marine microbial communities from Western Arctic Ocean, Canada - CB4_20m | ecosystem: Environmental > Aquatic > Marine > Oceanic | place: Canada: Western Arctic Ocean | collected 2017-09-24 | reverse complement strand
TAAAGCGCGGCAGTTGAAGAGAGAGAGAGGGGAAATTAAAGATCGAACGAAAAGTCGAAGAGAGAGAGAGAGAGAGTGTGTGAGTGTCCACGCACGCAGCGCGCAAGTTTAGCACTCGCGCGTTCGATCGAGTATTTCTGTGGATATATTCATAAACAAAAGTGGATTCATCGGCAGAACAGAGTTTCCGTAAATCAAGACACAGGGAGTAGAAAGTATAGTAGCATCGATAATAAGGAAAAAGAAATGAACGACGAAATAGCAACGAACGCGAAAGAAGAATCTCGAGGAAAAGGAACCGCGATGATGAATGTGTATGGTAGCGATGAGAAAGAAGAATCACAGTCCTACGTCGTAACGAAAGAAATCATAAAAATCGAATTGAAGGAGCTGATTCGATTGACGTGGCCAATAGTGCTGCAAATGGGTTCGCAACAAGTTATGTTAGCCGCGGATTTGATCTTCGTCGGGAGATTAGGGAGGTTCGAGATGACCGTTGGGAGCTTGTTTACCGTGTTGTTCCTGTTATGTTGGTATTTCCTTGCCGGGTTAACTTCGGCGATGGATACTTTGGCGAGTCAAGCGCACGGAGCGAACGACGCGAGAGCCGTGAAGTCGTGGACGATTGTATGTTTTGCAGTCGTCTCTGTGGCGTGTTTTCCTGCTGCGGCGTTTTTGTTCTCATCCGAGGCTATCGTGAAGAACGTTCTGAAGAGGTCGGATGCGATCGCTAGAGAGGTTGGTCGCGCGTGCGTGATTTTGTTCCCCGGGTTATGGTTCATGTCCTGGGCGTTAGTGTATCAAAAGTATTTACAAATGCAGGGGAGGGTGAATCCAGTCGGAATTACGAGTTTTTTGACTTTAATGTTGAACATTGGGTTAAATCAGTTGTTCATACACGAGCTCGGGATGGGTTTACAAGGCGCGCCAATTGCGACGACGATTTCGAGATTCGCGAATTTATGTTTTTTATTTATATATAGCGTCGGTTCGAGCTATTATGAAACGCATGAACAACGCCGTATAGAGATAACGGAATGGATCGAAGCAAAAAAGGCAATAACAAAGAAGATGTTCATGAGAGCAGCGAATTTAAGTTTTCACGGCGGATTAATGTTAGCCAGCGAAGCTTGGGCGTTCGAAGTGACCGTTATCACTACGTCCATGCTCGGTATGTTAGAGTTGGATGCGCACAACGCGTTGTTATCTGTATGTGGGTTGAGTTTCATGACTGGTCCGATGGCGTTTGGAATCGCGGCTTCGATTCGCGTCGGTAATTTGCTTGGAATGAATAAACCAAATATCGCGCATACGGCGGCGAGAATGTATATTTCAGTCGGTTTAGCGTGGATGGTATTAACTTCGATTCTTATATCAATATTCGCTAGACATATTGGAAACTTGTATACTGGCGGCGATCACGAAATTGCAGATTTGGTTGTGAAATTGGCTCCTCTCGCGGCGACGTTTCAAGTTTTTGACGCCTTGTTAGGCATTTGCAACGGCGTCTTGCGCGCTTGCGGTAGACAACGCATATTAGCTTTAACCAACATGTGCGCGCTTTGGGGAGTAGGAGTCACATTAGGAACCTCTTTAGCTTTTGCTACGAGTTTACGAGTGAGAGGTGTTTGGATTGGATTAACGGCTGGCGTGATTGCGAGTGGTTCGTCTTTGGCGACGATGGTTCATTTCGTCGATTGGAAAGTAGAAGCAGAAAAGGCGAAAGAAAGCGCGGTGAATAAAACAATTGAAGATACCGATGTCGAAGCTTAATTATTTAATAGTAAGTATTATTATTATTATTAGATATAGTATCTATTATTTTACGCTTTCGTTTTTTGTGCTTCGCCGATTCTCTTCAACAAAAACGCAATAGCCATAGCTCCAATCCCAATCGCTGCAATCTTATTTTCCTTCAAGTTCTCTAAAGCTTTTTCCGCGGCCGTAGGTGCTCTATTTTTCTTCTCTTCTTGCTTTTTCTTCACTTCAGCTGCTTGTTCGCGTTCGCGGACGATTTCAGCTATCAACGGGTTGTTCTCTAACTTGTCTTTAGCTGGCGTGAACGTGCGTTCTAAGAATGATTTCTTCGGCGTTGGGATTTTCGCGGCACTGATATTAGTTGTAGTAGTAGTAGTAGTAGCAGCGGTCGCAACAGTAGTAGCAGCTGGTTGAGCCTTTGGCGTTGGTACAACCGCACGAGGTGGCGTAGGTGCACGCGCAACATCTGGCTGCTGAGCCGGCGCCGTCGCAGGCTCGCGCAGCGCAAACTTGTTCGACGTCGCGCTCAACGGAGACGGCGCTCGCGTAGCTTTATCCGCAACGCTTGTCACCGGCGACGCATTCGTCTGCTCTCGAACAACCTCATCTATCTTCCCCACACTCATCTCTGTCATCTTCACCGGTGAATCGCTAGCGTTATCATCGCCTGGAGTCATCGAAAGCTTCTTCGCACTCCTCTCGTCTCCGTTTTTCCCCATCACAGTAGGCGTTTTATTGCTATTTCGCTCTCGCGATCTGTTATACATATCGGAATCGGTTTGGTCCGCCCACGCACTGCCTGGGGCATACGCCGCCTTCCATACGTACTCAGGCGTCTTCTCCTGCGTCATCAAATCTTTCCCGTTCGATTTCGTCGGCGTCGGGAACGAAACGAGTCTCTCTAACTCCGTTTTCTGTTTTTGTTCGGCAAGGGGAACGGCTATGGCCCGATGGGATGTTTCAGAGGATTCAGCGGTAGGTTGAGCGGGAGCAATCGCGGTCAAAGTCGCGGCTTTAGCGGCTTTTTTCTTTTGCGCTTTCTTCTGTCCTTTTGCCATGATTATCAGCAGCTGTGGCTCGTTTCTTTGCTTTTAAACGAAGTCGATTAATTAATTTAAGCGCGATTAAGAGATCTTTTGAAGTAATTTGGTAACAAACGGAAATATTATTTTCTTGATTTTTTGGAGACGATGCCTTGAGAGCGAATTTGAGTATTCCAGCAGGCAATAAAACTATTTTATGAATAGGATTAAATCGGATAGTGCTAGCGCATTTGTTGCGAACCGGGTGCAGCAGAGACACCCCACGTGCCGGTGTATTCTTTATCTTTATCTTCGGCATCGCTGCGACTGGATTGCGCGGTCCAATCGGACATGCGGTCTCTCGCTCCCCAGCTGCCGATGTGCGTGCCGACGTTTGCGTCTTCGGCGTCGTCTTCTGGGAGCTTTGGTGTGTCTCCCGTGTACTCTTTTGCGGGCTCGCGACGGAAAATTGTCGGGAACAAGGCAGTGAGCGGGCGTTGCGTTTGTACTTCTTCTCGCGGCGGTTTGTTTTTATCGGCGTTGGAAACACAACCGAAGCGCTCGTTGAATAGGTCCGCGTTGCTATACGTTCTACTGAATCTTTTTTGTTTCTCTACTTTGCCGATTTCAATCTCGCTTTCGAAGAGCTTTTTGTATATGTCCGACCAGTCGTCGTCGTCGGCGGCGGCGGCGGCGGCGGCGTTGACTTCGTTGGCGTCTTCGAAAGCTTTTTCTAGAGCCGCGAGCGCATCGCCGGGGTGGCGATGTTCGCAAAAGAGCTTTTTTGAACGCGATCGAGGGGAAACTTCGGGGATTATCTCATCACTTGGCGTGAATATAAGTTTTGTTCCTCCACCATGGTAGTCGTTCTTGTTCTCGTTCTCGTCGTTTTCTCCCAAGTTCATTTTCGAAACGTTTTCTGATAATAAATTGCGTCTTTTTTGCTCTTCTTCTGTTGTTGCGTCTAATTTATTTTTACTATTCAAGTCTTTCGTAAAGTATGCGTGGTACGCAATCTCTTCGCATGTCGGACGTCGTCTAGGATCGAACGCGAGCATCCTAGTCAGTAAATCTAGGGCATCGGCGTCTACGCCGCAGAAAATTTGCTGCAACATCCCAGATCGCCCAGCCATCTTCGATAAGTACTTACGCCATTTATCAGACGATAGGCTTTCGATATCAAACCATCCAGGCGTTCCAATCGTATCAAAGTATTTATCTAATTGAGCAGCTCTGCGACTGTCGTCGCTCTCGATCTTTTCAAGCGTCCTAGGTGTTTGGAACTCTGCAAACTCATCGTCAAACTGGAATAACGGTTGGACGTGTAGCTTCGGTGTCAACGCGCTCGCCGAATGCATTTCTCTTCGCAATAACTCGGCGAAGATGCACCCTAACGACCAAACATCGACAGCCGCGGTATACGCTCCACTACCCGAATTCATCACAACTTCCGGCGCGCGATAACAAGGAGTAGCGACGACGCCGGTCAAATTCGCATTAGCGTAACTATTCTTCTTGGAACGTTTATTTTGCGGTGAATCTTCAACTATATCGCACATTTTTTCGTTGTTTTCGTCGTCTTCCTCTGAGTCGTCATCAGTCCATTGTTGCGATCGACCGACGTCGTTTATATTTCTCCCGTGCTCGCTCTCTCGCCACCCGCCTCTTGGCGGCGCCCCTCTAGCACTCCCGAAATCACAAATCTTAATCACCCTTCCCCCCTCGGTCTTTGTAAACTGCCTCCCCAACAAAGCGTTCGCGCTTTTCAAATCTCTGTGCCAAATCCGATTCTCGTGTAAATATCCAACGGCGCTCACTAACTGTTTCATGAAACTCCTAACTTCCTCGCCATCTAACTGCCCTCGTAAATCGTACAAATCCCCTCCCTCGGCTAATTCGAACGATAAATACACGTCCAAGCTCTTGCACACGAACTTCCCTTTAATGAACTTCCTCGCCCCAGTCTGCGCCGGTCTCACGAATACGTCTAACAACTCCGCGACGTTCGGATGACTCACTCTGTTCAAGGCGACGATCTCTCTCAAAGTCCTCTTCGCGTTTTGTTTCGAATACAACGCGTTCGCTATTCGTTTCAATGCTACGTATGTTTCAAGTTCACAATCGTACGCTTTGACGACTGTACCGTATGACCCGATCCCTAAAATCTCTACCAGTTCATACTTCTTCGAGTCAACGTCCCAGGACTCTTTCGTTTCCCCTACTAAGTACGTTCCGTCGTTCTTCTTAATAATATCTCTTCCTCTTCGTATTGTCGTTGCTGTTGTCGATGCATTCTTCAGCTCTGCGTCATCTACATCATTACTATTACTATCTCCCATCGACGTGCTCGTAATCATACTCCTCATCGATCACTTCTTTTCACTTACCGGTACGTATATATTACCTTTTACTTCCCTCCTTCCTTCTCATAAAATTAAACGTCTCTCAAACCCTCTCTACAGAGCGAGCAAGAGAGAGATTAAGAAGAGAAAGATTAAGAAGAGAGTTTTCTTTTGATACCAGCGATCAAATATGTTCACGAAACTTTCGCCTATGATTAATTAATTAATTAATGAGTGCGTTTTTTGTGATTCCAAAGAAATTGAAGCGAAAACGGATTTCAATCAAAAAAGAGGTTTCGCACTTTTCCCTTCTTCATCGGCTTTAGAAATTTATCGTTTACTGTCATAGGACAATTTTAGTACTACTCGTCGCAGTACTACGAACACCGATACCAATAAAAGAGAATCAGAGTGAGAATTAGTACTACCGCTACCACTTCTGCTCGTTGTATTGTTTTCGTTCGTCTCGTGATTCGCACCACTCTTTAAAACTTTCTCTCTGAAAGACTGAAAGACCATAGTAGGGACAAAGCAGAGCGAATGAAATATGTCCTGAACGTGCGTAGTGCACGGAACGCGGAGGCTACGGTCGGACCGTTCGTGTTCTCATCGGCTGGGTCGGCAGGTAAACAAAGGGGAGTTCGTGACGCGACCAGTGATGATTCAGGGCGAGATACGGTCAGTTTGCGAGGGACGAGGAGGACGATATCAGTGAGCTCGAGAAATGGTATAGTAGTGCATTGCGATCCTTATTCGAACAGGGGTAGGGGAGGAGCGGTTTTTACTGGAGCGGTTGATTCGATTGCGAGAGATTTGATCGAGCAGAAAGATCAGAGCGAAAGCGAGAGAGTGATAACGGAAGGGATATTGACGCGTTTGGTGACAGATGATGATTGCGATGATGAAGATGATTGTAAACCGCGACCGATAGTTATTGTGAGTTTGAGGCCTAGCGAAGACGTTTGCGCTATCGTTCTAGCGAATGAAATAGAGTTTTATGACGTCTGCAATGGCGGAACTATGCTCGAGAGAAATTTAACGAACGAGTTTGAAATCGCTGACTCTTTAAAAGATTCGATGAGTACTGGCGAGATCAAGCAGTTTTGCTGGGAAAGTGATGAGACGTTTTATGTGATTATTCAAAAATTGGACGATGATGATAAAAGCGCGTTGTATAAAAATACGGGAGATATAATCAACGAGAACAGTAGCGCAGAGTGCGTGGCGTGTCATCCTAAGACTAAGACACTAGCGTACGCGTGCGATAAAAATAAAATTATCGTAGGAGAAGATGAAATATCTCTCAACGACGTAGATCTCGTAGAATCAATCGCGTTTCCAAACGAAACGAACGATTGTATAGTTTTAGTCTCAACGTGCAATACTGACGGTGATTGTGACTTGGTTGCCTTGAGAAAAGAAAGCGATGGTGCGTGGACTGCGAGCAAACTCGGAGGAGGGTTTGATATCAATCCAACTCAAGAAGAAATATCACTTGGAAACCCACTTCACGTGGTTCCAATTCAGGGATGGGACGTCGCGTTATGCGCACACGCGCGCGCGTGGGATAACCAAGTACTCATCGTCTCGACGTCCGCGTCTGATCCAATTCGCGTTTTAGAAATCGAAGACGATAAATGCTACTGTACTATACCTTTAGCTTTTGATGATGAAGATAACTTTGTTGCGGGTATTGCAGTTGATTACGGCGCGTCGTGCGGTGCGATGATTAATCCATCCGATGGCGGTGCAGGTGATTTACCGCTCGGTCCAACGGTATTAGTTTCAACGGCAGATGGACGCATCGCGTGCTATCGCTTGGCGTGCCTAAAGAACCCCCCTGGTTTTAAAATTGAGAAAATTGCGAGAGAAGCTGTAGATAGAAAAAAGAAGACGCCGCAAAAGATGCAAGGAGCTCAAATAATAGCAGAAGAAGAAGTAGGAGGAGAAAAAGAAGCAGTAGGAGAAGAGAAAAAAGTTGTTGAGTCAACTGCACCACCGACAGTGAAGAATCTCTGGAGCTCTGATTTCTTAGCGAAGAACAAGGCGCATCAGGCAAAAGTTCAGGAATCTATAGAAGAAGAAGAAAAACCGAAATCGGTGTTAAGTTTTGCGCTTCCTGCCTCAAACGGCGGGGGAGACAAGCCAGTTTTTAATTTTGGCACGAGGGTACCCGCCGTTGTGATTCCATCAACAACAACAGTACCTTCTGGCACAGAGAAACCAGCAACCGCGCCTGCGTTTAGTTTCGCGCCACAACTTTTGTCGTCGTCGTCGAGCGGAAATACTACTGGATTTAATTTATTCGGCGTTCCATCAACGCCACCAAAACCTTCGTCGCCGGAGACTAAAATTTCAGAAGAGGAAAAAGTACCACCAACTCCGATTCCAGATCCTACGCCTCCTCGACCAGCACCACCACCAAGAATAACAACGACACCGCTAACGGCGTCTACGGCCAAATCATTCGAGCCTCTTGCGGATGATCCTACTGAGCTTCTGGAGCAACTTTCGCTCGGTAAAGTCTCCGACGTTGCAGCCGCGCGAGAAAAGTTGAAACAACTTTTCCTGAAAGAGCACGAAATCGAAACGACGCCGAAGAGAAATGAACAGGGAAGAGAAGAAAAAACAGTATTTAACACACCGAAACCACTAGTTAAGCGAGATGTGGACGTTACAAAAATAATCGACGATGCAAAAGCTTTAACGCCGATGGACCCGAAAGCTTCGCCTTTACCTACTTGGGGTAAAAAGTTAGAAGCTGTTCCAAAGACGTCAGCTGCACGTGCAAGCGCTGCAAAAGATATAATAAGTGCACTTAGAATGATTGAAACTGATTTCGAAAACGCAAAGCTTGAATGCGATGCTATGCTATCCGACTGTACTGATGCGTGCGATGCAATTCAAAATGAAAATTCCGTTTTGGCGGCTAGCGCCCTTTTTTCAAAAAAGCATTATGAGATTTTGACAAAAGCTAGAGATTCTGCTAGAGAAGAAATTCAAGAGACGAAGAGAGTGGTAGAATTGCAGAACGAAGCTATTGGTGAGTTGTGGGCGCGAGACCGTATCAACGAGACCATGCGCTGTGAACTTGAAAGTCTCATCGACGACGCTAAAGAAAATCTGCACAAGAATCAAACACGAAATCCTGAAGATGAAGACTCGACAGAATTCGTAGATTTAGACGTGGAACTTCCACCAGCGTTGCGTAAGTTGAAGAATCAATTGCGAAGAGAAATGGACGCCATTTCGCATGGTGCCGCTGATTTTGAAGTACGCACTAACCTTGTAGAGCGCGAGAAGAAACGTATCGATCGCATCAAAAAAGCAGCTGGTAATAGTAATGGCTCGAACTCGGCCTTGAATTTGAATCAAGGTCGATCGGATGAGACAACTAGAGCCTTGAAAGCTGCTGTTGAGACGCAGAAAGAAGTCATCGATGATCAGAATGAACGGCTGGAGGCAACTATTGCAGATCTTCGAGAGTTTGGGTATGACGCCGACGTGCGCTTAGGAAAAAATGGTAGAGTTGAAGTGAACGGGATAGAAACTCCTGGTAAACAACGACTTGCGGCTTTATCGTCCGGTGTTTTGTTTAGTACTCCTCGAACTGCCGTTGCGGCGGGAGGGAGAACGGGTCTTAGTGGTGGCAGTGGATCAGATATACCCACGACTTGCCACACGGAAGCGATAGATCGTGCAATTAAGACGCTTGTCAAACAGCCTCGAGTGGTTATTTCCGAAATGAAGCGAGATGTTTTAAAAGAACCACTTCGCCGTGTAGAACCGAGATTACCTCCCAAGCGCATCGAGCGAACGATTTCAGCGCCTGTGGTTGTTAAGAATGTAGTGGAAGTACCACCGCCGGCGCAATCTCTACCCGCCGCCGCTGCTGCAAAGGCCCCTTTATTCCCACCTATGGTTTCAGGCAAGCCTGCGGTTGTTCCAGCTACATCAACAATACTTCCTGCAGAAACAGCGAAAATAGTTGAGGTTCCACCTCCACCAACATTCTCAATGCCTTCTTTATCGAGCAAGAAAATAGAGGAGAAACCAATCGCTGCTACTGCTGCTGCTGCTGCTGGGGCAAAACCCCTCTTTCCAAGTTTTTCTGCACCAAATAGTGCTGCTGCTGCTGCTGCCGCCGCCCCGGAGGTTAAAAAAGAAGAAGAAAAAGAAAAACCCGAACCAAACCAGCCAGTGAACTTGTGGGGCGCAGATTTCATGGCTAAAAATAAAGCCGACCAAGCGAAAATTCAGGTTGCCATTGAAAAAGAGGAAGGAAAGCCGACACCCGCCGCCGTTGCGTTTAATTTTGCGCCTCCGGCGACCAGTGATGCTCCTAAGTTTAACTTTGGTATAGCCAAAGAACAGCCTAAGAAAGAAGAACCTGTTGTGGCTCCTACTGCTTCGTTATCCGCTTTTGCTCTTGCGTCAAAGGCGCCGCCTGCGGTGAAGCCGCTTCTGAGTACAAAAATCTCAAGCTCTTCGAAAAGATCTGCTTTCGGATCTGACGACGAGTTGAACGCTGAAGGTAAGACTAGTGAAGAGCCACCATCGTCGCCACCGCAGGTGCAACGTGCAGCTCGTGGGGGGGGGGCAAATACTGCTTTCAGCTTTGGATCGTCACAAACACTTGCATCGTCAGCGACGGAACCAGAAGAAGAGGGAGAAACATCTGTCCTGGAAACTCCAAAGATATCAGCGTTTGCTGCACTGCCTCAGAAAGAAGAAAAAGCTCCTGTCGCAGATTTCACCTCGAGTTTAGGAAGTTTTGGTGGCTTTGGTTTAGGGAGCTCATCAACGACATCCACCGTAGCAACAACTTCTTCCACCGGTGGTGGAGTTTTCGGATCTACCCTTCCAACTTCTTCTTCTACTGTCTCTGGTGCTCCATCGGCAACACCGGCGTTTGGTGGAGCTTTTGCTCCTTCAGCAGTTACTTCGTCGTTTAGCAAACCTCCAACATCTCCGGTTGTATCATCTACTTTTGGCAACGCTCCTCTTATGTCGCAACCGCCTGGTGGCGCAGCAACGCTCACTGGAACGCCTGGATTTGGGCAAGCTGCGAAGATTGGTGGTATTGGTGGTTTTCATACAATTCCGTCGGCTGTATCTGGTTTCACTACGCAATCAAGTTTTGGTGGTGGAGGCGCGGCTGCACTTACGGGAACACCAAAATTTGGCCAATCTGCTAAGATCGGTGGAAGCCCGAGTAGTCCAGCGCCAACTACGTTTGGAACGCCACAATCGACAGCATTTACTTCGCCTTCGCCGGGTGGAGGTTTCGCTGCGTTTGCAAATAAGCCTACTGGTTTTGGAGCCGTTGCTGCGAGTGGTGGTGGTTTTGGTGCTCTTGCCGCGAGTGGCGGTGGTTTTGGTGCCGTTGCTTCAGCGAGTGGTGGTGGCGGCAATATAGGATTCACAGGATTCGGTCAAGCCGCTCAACAACAACAACAACAACAGCAACAAGGAGGATTTGGACAAAGCACTGGGTTTGGGCAAAGCGCTGGATTTGGACAACAGCAACGAGGTACCTTCGCTCAAAGTCCATCATCTGGATTTGGTCAACAACAACAACAGCCAATACAAGGAGGATTCGGTGGTCAAGCTACTCAAGGAGGGTTTGGTCAAAATACTGCATTGGGTGCGCAACAACAGCAACCACAGCAAGGTGGATTCAGCGGACAAAGTCCTTCTGGATTTGGACAACAACAACAGAAACCGCCTATGAATCCGTCGGCATTTACTCAAATGCGAAGATAGATACTCGTAGAGAATGTAATAAATATAATAAGAGTACTGGTACGGTACTGGTACAAAAAAGTAATCACTACAAATTCTTCATTAAAGCTGCTAATTCGCCATGCAGAGGTGCATCTAATCTCATCTTCTCTGGGATCAACCAAGGATACGTTTGTTTAATAGCGTCAGAAACAACTTGAAACAATAACGATTCACCTAACACTGAAAAATGTAATCCGTCGCTAAACAACTCGTCCATCTTCGCCCCATACTTCTCAAACTTATCAAACGCGTCAGCTAATCCGACACCTAATTCTCGCGCAACTTTTTCTGCCGCAACCGCATACTTCTCCGTATGTTGATACAATCTATCCGGAGTCTTCACGTTCATGGTCTCCAAAGCGTGTTTTACTCTATCTTTCTCAATAATCGGCGGCGGCGTTATAACGATCCTCGGTATCCCCTTGTACATATCCAAAATTGTCTTCAAATTCTCGCTATAGTCATTCAACGCAACCGCGTACTCTTTCTTATGATTCACGGCGGCATCGTTTGCTCCTAAAAACACAACGACCAAAGCAGGCTTTACTTTCCCATTATCATTCGTATTCAACAGAAACAATCCCGGATTTTTCTTAATCAAATCGAGTACCCATTTCGAATTATACCCCGAATACCCCCTATTCACGCAATCCGCCTTCCTTTGATACACCGAAGCGAACTGTGTCACCCACCCTTTCTGTGAATCGAACCCTCTCTGTGTTAACGAATCCCCAACGAACAAAAATTGTGCTCTGTTATTATTATTTATATTTATATACTCACTTGTTTGATCGAAGAACTGTTTCAATCTCTTCGCGAAGAAATACCCAACAGCAGACGCACACGTTGCGATCAGGATTTGTCCAACACGTTTCCTATTTCTTTGTGGTCTCTGATCAACCATTTCGATCTTTGTTCTTGTTTTTGTTCTTGATTGCGCGTGTTTATTAATTTTGTGTCGACAAGAGTAGTAGAGTGTTTTTCTTCTCGCGCGAGTTTTTTATTCGTTCTGGGAAAATCACCTAAACTAATAATAAATCCGACGCCATGGCATGATGGAAATCATGGATAAGCGGACATGACAGGTTGCATAATTTCTACTACATTTCTCGTATCGTCATCGTTGGCGAATTTATTCTCCCTGGCGAAGAGCTTTTCTAACTTATCTGTGGAGCCACCCAACGCATTCGCACTCGTTTCGACACAAATCGATGCTACTTTCGTACCAAACACTGCAGCTTTGCATAAATCATCGAAACTAAAACTCACCATCGACGACGACGACGACGGCGATGATGATTTTAAAAGTTCCGCAAGAACAAACATTGTACCAGACACGAAAGCATCACCGGCGCCGACTAAATTAAGACCATCTTCGCTATTTATTTTCGCAGCTGGAATGTGCGCGTATATCGTTGCCCCGTTTATGGGAGAGAACGATAATATAACCCCTAAAGCGCCGAGCGTTAAATATACAACTTTCACTCCATGCGCGTGCAGTACTTGCAAATCACCGGCTAAAGAATCTAACGCCTCTTGTGCGGTCTCAAATTTCAGCTCTGGATTAAATGGACACGGCGAAGGCGGAGATCCAGGAGCTATTTTCCTCCTCAGAGCGTTTGCCATTTCCCTCAGTTCTTTCTGATTCGGACTCGTCAAATCGACTCGCCCGACGATATCGAGAATTTTGACCGATTTCACAACCGACGTCGGTTCAAACCAAAGCAATTGCTCCTTTGTCATCTTCTCGCTAATTCTCTTCAAACTATCAATCGTCAAATTCGCGTCGCACATCACGAAATCCACACCGCTCGCGAAGACGTCCTCTACTCTCCTTCGATCTAAAATAATCTCTCGAACATCCGCAACGCACGCATGGAGTTCTTTTTCATTATTATTCGCGCGACTCCCTCGATCCATTATCGCGACTACAGTAGACGTTCTCTCGCTCCTTTCACTAATCAACAATGCACTCGCGTCAACCCCTAAACGTTCCAACTGCGTTTTCATCAGTCTCCCATTCTCATCATCGCCAACGGTTGAGACCATTTTAATCCTTACCCGGTGCCGTCGTCGACTTTTCTCAACTCTGTTCCTATCACTGCCATCATCGCTTCTCCGACGTCGACTGCTATCAAAACTACCATTACTGTTACCACTGCCACCATTTTTACTGCTAACACCTACTAATGCGGCTAAACTTTCACAAACGTTCCTCGCGACACCACCGACCTTACTCTCGCATTTACCCGGCACCGAAGTCGACACTTCTAAAGAATACCCTTCGCTTGGATAACATTGTATGTCGAAAACGCACGCACCAATACATACAATCGTTTTTTCTTTCGTTACTGATTCGGCATTTTTGGAAAACGAAGAAGAAGAAGAAGAAGAAGAAGAAGAAGGCTGAAGTAGTGTTCTAGAGATTTGAGAGATTCGCTTATGCGCTTGCGTCAAGTGTAATGAATCGGTTATTGCGTCCATTTCCAGTTTCTGATTCGTTTTTGATTGCGCGCGTCGTTATTTGTAACGCTTGTGCGTTCTCATTTCTCTTTATATTTATTTCTCATCACAAACATGGTAATTCCTATAAATAAATTCTTCTCAACAGCACGTTATCGATATCGAGCGGCTTTCCTCACGCGCCTTCCTGAGTTCGACGTTTTTATTGGCGAAATTATGAGAGGAGGAGGTGGTGATGCAGGTTTTTTGCGTTTAGAAGTTGGATTTTTTTTCGATCGCCGTCGTTGTTGTTCTTCTTCGTCTTTGACGACGACGTCGATCGAGCGCTGTGGTCGTTGTTGCGATTGACGTTCGCTTTTTGTCTTCCCAAAGATTTTCGTCTCCAATGAATTCGAGTGTTTTTCTTTTTCTTCTTTTCCTTCATCTTCGTCTTCTTCTTCTTCTTTTACGAACCCGATTTGTTTTAAGAACGGTGATCGTCTCGCGTTCTTTGGAGGAGCAGCGGCTTGGAGTGTTTTCAAAAGTTTTTTCGGCGGCGGCAAAGAACCGTGGTCATATCTTGACATCAAGAACGCTTCTTTCCCTTTCTTCCAATCAGCTTTCAATTCCTCGAGTTTGGTAGTAACCTTCGAACACGCTTCTTGAAAAAGTAACACAGAGGTTTCGCGCGGTTTAAGCGTTTGCAAGAGCGCGAATAGAGATAGAGAGCTTTTCTCTTCGCCTTTCGAAAGCCATTCGAGTATTTTAGCGTTCTTCGATGAATCCAATTTATTCATTGGAATATCTAAATGTTCGAATGCTAACACTAAAGCTCTTCTGCGCAATATCGATTGCTTATCGGTCAACAACACTTTTTCCATCTTCTTAATCTCCTTCTCTTCCTTCTTTTGAAACAACCTAATCGCAAACGCTATTAATCCCCAATTCCCTGAGTTTACTTCCGCTTCATCCGTCGGCGGCGCGAACAACGCATCAACGGCGTCTGAGACGTTGAACACGTGATAATGACCATACCCTAACGATCGTTCAATTTTTTTAAACGGCGCCTTTGCGGCTTTAATCTCCTCCGATTTCACCAATAAAACCTTCTCCAATTGACTTTGTATGCACGTAAACTCCCGTTCGTCGACGTCGTAAAAACTGCACTCCTCAACAAACCTCGTCTTTATCGGATTAAGCTCATCCACGACCGGCAAAGCGCAATCGTGCCAATACGAGCATACCATCATCGCCGGCGCCGCGCAAGTGAACCCGCCTTGCCTAAATATCTTCTCCAATATATCTTTCGGCATATTATTCCAAGTCAATTCGCCATCGGTGTTCCCTCGTTCAACGTTCTTCGCTCGCGTCTTCGCCGCAATCGCCGCTTTCCCTTGTTCGACTTTTCTCTCGCACTCCTTCCTTTTTTCGGATTTATACTGCGAAGAATATCTGCGCTGTCCAGGCATTATTACTACTTTAACGCGCCTTTGCAGAATAATAATGCTGATGTGGTAAGATATATGCTAGCTCCCTGTAAATTCAACGAAAACAAAGAAGAAGAAGAGGAGGAAGAGGAAGAAGAAGAAGAAGAGGACGATACTGTTACTTTTTTAACCAGTACGCGCGCCTGCACCGTATTACTATCGTTAGCAGTAGTAGCAGTAGTAATTATACTAAAGCCGTGCGCGTATTGTTTATTAATATTATTACTCTAAATACCAGAATATTAAAGATCTGTCTGAAACCCTAAACAAGTTAGACTGTTGGGTATGTTTAGGGTTTCGGTGATAACAATAACGACGACGAAATAACAGGCGCTTTCTGAAGCAGCTGATTGGGCAAGGAGTAGTAATTACATTAAAACCGTGTGTCGTTCGTTGGTTCGTATTATCTGTTTGAAGATCTATATCTAATTTAGATCAAAACGGCAAAGAAGAAGAAATATCTCAACATAAAACAATACAGGGAGTGTGTTACGATGAAACAGATCGTTACGGTAAACAGCGCGATAACAGTGAAGGAACAGGAAAAGAATAGGGAGAAGAAGAAGAAGAAGAAGAAGAACGACGTGATTGTGGAGAAAATTCTGACTCGTAATCGTCGTAATACGAGTTATCGAATAAAAAGTTCTTTGAACGATGATTATGATGATGTTGTAAAACAGAATAGTACTGATGCGAAGAGGAGAGAGATGTTGTTGAAGACGGCGTGTTGCGCGTGTTTCCTTTGTTCCACGCAACGACGACAACAGTCTAACGCGTTCCCGCAAGTCGTGGTTACTGAAGAAAACTCTGAAGAGTTGAAGGAGTTATTCGACCACAGAGATTTGAGGAGAGACGAAGTGTTCGCGAAAGCGATGACGACTATGGGCGGGTATGAACGAGATGTTTATGAGAGGAAGAGAGATTTGTTTACGATTGGGTTTCGGGATTTTCGTTTTTCAGCGAAGAAGAGTGATGATGGTTTTGACGATGGTAGAAGCGGAACGGTTATTGATTGCGTCGAGCTCGGCAGTGGAACGTGGCCGAATGCGAGATATTACGACATGATAGCCGAAGACGGCGGTCAGTATATTGATAAAATTGACGTGTATGGAATCGATCCGAATGATTACATGACGAAATATGCGATGGATAGTTATGCAAATAACGTTAAATCGAAAAAGGTCAGGTACAGGCCGTTGCGCGGTGTGAGCGAATCGTTACCGTTTGATGATGCGTCAGTTGATATCGTAGCGTGTTCGCTCGTTCTTTGCTCCGTTGAAGATCAATTGGCCTCGTTGAAAGAAGTCAAGAGAGTTCTGAAACCTGGACGTGGAAAGTTTATTTTCGTCGAACACGTGCTATCGCAAACGAATGCAGATCTTCGTAAGCAACAAGAGTACTTGACGCCGTTACAAATGAGGGCAGCCGATGGATGTAGATTAAATAGGAATACGGGAGAAGCAATTTTGGACGTTTTTGGCGCCGAAAACGTGAATTTAGAGTATTATGATTTGCAAGGATATTGGGTGATCAACTCGCAAATTAGCGGCATTGCGTATGTATAATACTATTTAGTCATATTTTAAATAGAGTTTATGTAACTTTTCAATTCTGAAAAAAACGGAGATGTTGTTGTCGATGGCACAACGCTCGTTGTTTTTCGGTTTCGCTCGAGGCACAAGTCGGCATTTTCTCGCAAAACCATCGCAACCTCCGCTCGCCTCGCTTCGCTTTCTTTTCGTAACTGTTTTCTCAGTCTTTCTATGGTTTGTTCCAAAACTTCGTTCCTTTTCTGTGCCGCTTGCGCGGTTTCTTCTGCTCGAGTCAAAAAATTTTCGTTTTCTTTCGATTCTTCTTCACGCGCGTATCGAGCGTACAAAAATACAACAGAGTCCTTCAAAGCTTTAAAATCTTCCATTCGATCGACGACTTGAAACAGATCTCTTTGGAATCTTTTGACTACATTTTCTGACTGCTCGCACTGTCTTCGCTTTAATTTCGCGTCTTTTTGGGACGTTTTCACGTTTCGATTCGCTTCGTCTAAATCCCTCTGAAAAGTTTTAACAGTTTCTAAGGTTTTAATAGCCGACGCCTCCATATCTTTCAAACTCTTCTTCAATTCGCAAATTTCGAGGTCTTTACTTGGTAAAATTTCTTGATCGATTTTACAGAATTTTAAAGTCAACTCGTTCATATTCGCAATTATTTTCTTTTCCTCCTTAGCCTTTCGGGTCGCCTCGTCTTTCGCCCTTTTGTTCTCGTCGTTCAACCTTCTTATTTCTTCGTCCTTATCAACCATCGCTTGTTTAGTTCGTTCGAGCTCTAATTTGTACGATACTAAATCATTCTTTGCTAAAGATGCTTCCTCGATAGCGTTCATTTCGTTACGCGTCGCTGATTCTTTTGACTTTCTCGTCTTTGCGTGTTCGATTCTTAACTCGGCTTGTCTTATTCGTTCTGATTCTATGTTTTGTTGAAATACCTTCTTCAAATTTTCAATCTCTTCGTCCGCGTCTTCCTCAACTTGGCGCTGTATTTCCTCGCTGATTTCCTTCTCTGCAACAATCTCGGATTCTAACTGCGCGATTCTACCTTTCAAAAGCTGAGTTTCCTTTTCTAATCTCGTCTCCGCTTCCTTGACGTACGCTTCGTGCGCTTGTACCAACGCCGAATTTTGCTCGTCCCATTTCGTGACTTCCTCCTCTTTCTTGACTTTTAAGTTCTCTATTTTCTCATACTCTTTTGCAAGTTTTCGTCTGTACTCTCTTTCTTTGTGATCTTCGCGCGTTTTTCTTGTTTCTTCTGCGCTTTTTGCTTTTTCTTCCGATTTCGCCCTATCTTCGTTGAACATTTCTCGCAACTTTGTTCGTTTTGCAATCTCTCTCTCCAGATCGCTTTTACGCTGCGCTTCTAAGCGATTTATCTCTTCCTGATGATGTTGGCCTGCTCTTCGACTTTCGTACTCGTGTCTAGCGCGAAGCTCGCGAATTCTCGAGCGGAGTTCTACGATATTTTTTTCGTTTTCAAGTAAAACAAGTCGCGATATTAAAACGTCATCCGGTGCAATACTATCGCTTGTATCTTTTACGCTCTTGTTTCTATCAGATGTGCTGCTTCCGGCGAGAAACAATGGCGAACGTGAACTTACACCGCTTAATCTGCTTGAATCCGTATCGTTATCATCAATTATCTCAAACGCGAACATCGTTCCATCGGCAGAACACGCGAATATCCTCTTTTCTGTATCCGAAGCGCAAATAGACGTTATTTCTCGATTACTCGCACAACGATACTCGCGAAATTCCCCTGTTAAAGGCGTAGTGTACACACGCAACGAACCGCACGATGTACCACATACCAAAAGTCTCGAAGAAGTTAGAAAACACGTTGATGTCAACGTTCTTGCTTTTCTTCGAGCTCCATTTTCTTTAACGTTCTGATTGGTTGACGAGGTATTATTTCCGCCGCCTCCATTTTCGATACCATTACCAACATCGCAAGCAACGAGTGAGGACATCGACGAAGAAATCTCAAACTCTCGACACGATCCAGCGCCAAACTTTTCTCCGTCGAGCTCTTTTATTGTACGATCACTTCCCACCAAAAACACGCCGTTTCCAAGTTCCTTCGGTAAAAGTGCGACGTCGTCGTATCGACACCCTTTTCGAGCGTGTTCAGCATTTCTCTTATGCTCACCAGATAAAGCATCGACACCGTGTAGCTCCCATCGATAGCAACACCCGTCTGCACCGATTGTTACGACATGCTCGTCATCACTCGTCCACTTTACTCTTCTTACTTTTGATGAGTGTCCACGAAGCGTCGATACGTTGGCACCTGTATAAGAATCGAAAATTTTTGCACAGTTACCATGCGCCGCTACAAACTTGTGACCACCGTGAGAGAAGCTGACATCACGTACGTTTTTTAGCGGAAACTCGTGCGCTTTCTCGAGGCTATCGCGGTGAATATAGAACATTCGAAGCTTGTCGTTGAATGCAACAAGGAGTATGTGGCCCGAAGGGTGTAACGCAACGCATAGCGGTGTCTCTGGAAAACGCTCACAAAGCTCCAACGCACAACAGAAACTCGATGGCTGATGCGAATTTTTACTATTATTCGAAGAGTTCTCAGAGTTATTATTGTGGTAGTTATTATTATCCGTGTTCATATTCGAAGTCAAAGTAGACGAAGATGCACCTTCGGAGAACATTTTCTTCTTTTCTTGAGTAGACCAGATTCGCACTGCGCCATCTGTTGAACACGTCGCGAGTATCGGTTTTAACGAACAATGACTTGCTCGCGATGAAAAAAATGGAAGAACGGCTGCACGTGAACCCAACCCTGGCGTACTCTCCGCATCTTGATTTGATGAAGAAGAGAAAGAGATCGTTGAGTTTGTCGCCCCAGGAAGTTTCGACCTCTCGGAAGCTGTAACGCTGAAGTTCTCTCTCAAAAGAATCCGGAATACGTCACCACTCGCGGCGCCTTCTGAAACTTTCTGCTCCACATCGTTTACTTCTTCCATATCAATCGATGTTTCACGAACCGACGCGTCTGCATCTGAAATTGCGAGAGTATAAAGCTCGTTCGTGGGATGATCCATCCAAGCGACCAAGGTTTCACCGCAAGGCGATATATCTACGGATACAATGGCTCCTTTTTCTGTAACCCAACGCATTTCTCGACATCGCGATCGACGGCCTTTGTATTTCCTATTACTACTCAGCAGTTTATTATTCTTGCTCATATGAATAGTACTGTTATTTTTTTCCTCTCCCGTTTCGTCTTCCTCCTCCTCCTCTTCTTCTTCTTCTTCTTCTTCTTCTTCTTCTTCGTCCTCTTCCAAACAATCTTCAAAGGATTGATTTTTTCTACGAATCGTCCAAACCTTTATTTTGCCATACGGATCTTTACCAGCAGTAATTTTTCGTTCTGCATTTCGGTTATACACCGAGATACTTCCATTCATTCCGAAAATACAAAAACCTCGAGCGCCGATTGCGCACACGCCAGTTGCGCCAATATTATTGTTGATATTAATACCTTCAAAGCAGTTTCGAATCGTAAAAATGGGTTGCGAACGTTCTATGATTAATGCACTGCCACTAAAGAACGCCACTACGACTCTCTCGCCATTGCCTTTCTCTAACCATGCATGATTGACCGGAAAATCTGCCTCAAAGCCGTCTCCGAATGGGATTGCGCTCGCTAGTTTGATCACACCTCTACTCCCCGATGCCGTAGATGCCGCGTATAAGTCAGCTTCAGACTTTTGAGGAAGTTTATACGTTCTGAAAACACCTTTCGCAACAGCAGAAATTGTGTTTCGATCTCTCGGGTGGCATTGAATACTCGCTGGATTAGAGTGCGACGTGGAATTGTTGCGTTGAGCGACGCTTATTCGCGGCTCTGGAAGTATTCCAATAACGTACGACGAATTCGTGACTGACGCTGATTTTTTGCCAATAGAAAATATGTCCGAGTACGATATGTTTTGTGTAAACGCGTTACTACTTGCGTCTTGGTTATCAGTAATCAACGCCGCCGTGCTATTTTTACTTTGCATATCCGAAAACGTCCACGAGCGCAAAGTCCATTCGTTTTCATCAGTAATTCTTTGCGCTTTTGCGGTAATCGAAGCCCCGTCGGCGGAAAAGCAAATTTCCGTAAACGCAAATTCATTGCAATCACTAGACAGTTCCCTCGTCGTCAAAACATGTTTCTTTCCATCCAACGTATTCGCGTCTCGCAGCGAAAACGTCCTAAGCCTCGCGCGCCTTTGCGTATGTTTATGTATCGCGCATAACACAATCGTCGGCCCAATATCGTCATCACCACTTTCTGCAATAGCGAGTAAAGATGCCGTTTCTCCATTGAACACGACAGAGTTATTACCATCGTACGCGTTCAAAATCTTCGCGTTCGTCGTCGACGTTTTATTAAACACTCTCTTCGTAGTAGTACTCTCTTCCCTCTCCTCCTTCTGCTCTGACGCGCTGCCGGCGCACGCTTTCACTGCAATCGCGGTCACGCGCATCTGCCCCGGCGTCCCGGGCACGAACGCCACTTGCTTCCCTTGTTCCGCGCACCCAATAGCTACGCCATGCCCTATTGGATACGCGCATAACGAGTCATCCAAAAATCGAATAGCTCGTCCTTGACTCGAACGGTTCGGTAGTCCAAACGCGGCTAAAGGTCGCACGGACCTCGTTTTCGTACCAGTACTGCTCGCGTCGCATAACGCCGTTCGCTCGATATCGTTCTCGCCCATGCCTCGTCGCTCCATTTCTTTATTTTATTAACGAGCGCTACGACCGCGACGTTGGAGACCTTTTTTTTATTCCGCGTTGACCGAGATCAACCGTTTTAATACCGATTTTATTTACTGCTGGCTACTTAAAATAGAAAAGATTTTGTGAGGAAAAACGTGCACATAAAAACAGAAACTCTACTAACTCCTCCTCCTCTCCAATAAGAACAAACAGAACTTCAAGAGAAGAGACAGAGGAAGAAGAAGAGGAGGAAGAGGAAGAAGACGGTTTTGAAACCGATTTTGTTTACTGATGGCTACTTAAAATAGAAAAGATTTTGTGAGGAAAAACGTGCACATAAAAACAGAAACTCTACTAACTCCTCCTTCTCTCCAATAAGAACAATAAGAACAAACAGAACTTCAAAAGAGGACAGAGGAAGAGGAAGAGGAAGAGGAAGAGCGAGTTCATCGAACGCGGATGTTGCGCTCGATCACGAAATCGATTATATCGCGAGTTAGTTTACTCAAAACGCACTCATCGAACGAAACCGAAACCATCTCATCTTCGCTGCATGGACTAACAGCGCTCTCGTTGCTTAGCAAGAGAACGTCCATGGCGACTGCGACGACGAAGACGATCGGTTCAGCAGAAAGACAGAGATTAGAGACGGAAATAAATCAGTTATTCTCAGAGGCGAGGGAGGAGATTGAATCTGCTTTAGAATCCGTCGGGACGACTTATTTCAACGAAGACGCGTTGCTCGCGAAAGGTTTAGTCAGTGAAACTATTGAGAGATACGATCTGTTACTGAGTAAATGCGAGGCGTCGGAGCGAGAGAAAGTGCAAAGAGCGATGGGGTTGAAGATGGAGCAATTGAAGGCCGAGGTGAAGTTGATCGATAGCGCGCACGATGATCACGATTGATAGAAAAAAGAAAACGACGGCGCAAATTCGGCGTTAGGAATGAATCGAGCGAAACTCGCTTCCTGCTGGCGAGTCGTTTTACTGACCGCGCGAATGAAACAGTATCGACAATTCTTACGAGAGAGAGAGAGAGAGAGAGAGAGAGAGAATTAAACTATGAAAATAGAGGTCCTGCCCGCGTGTATGCGTTTTTGTGCGCATAGAAGAGTGCTTTAGAAAGAAATTCGTTCTCGTAGTCCAGCGCGTGTACGATAGTATCGATCTCGCATATTTACTTTCCAAATCACAACAAATCCGTTCTCGCCTTCATTCTAAGCACGCACGAAAACGAACAGAGCCGCGGAACAAAATGTCTTCTTTGATTTCGATGAAACGCGCCGTAAGGATCGCTGCGCAGTCGTTATCTTCCTCCTCAAATTTTACTGTCAATAAACGTGTTCGTTCGATTCTATGTCATCGTAATCATCGTCAACGAAATATCGACCGGTTCATCCCGAGAGCGAAAGAAAAGTCAGAAGAAGAAGAAGAAGAAGAAGAAGAGGAAGAGAAACGAGTGAGTAAAGAGCGAGGAAGGTTTAAGAGACGCGCGGCAGATGCGAGAACGCCTAAGGCACCGCTCGGGTCCGGTCCAAACACTGTCTTTCAGGAAACCTCTGCCGATGAAGAAAAAATAGAAACGATAGCAATAGGACGAACGAGATTCGAAGGCGTGGCGACGGTCGATAACGAGCGCGACGAGCTGTCCGGATCGAACGTTCTTAAACGCAGGGCGATCCTTTTCAGTGGTGATTTAGTGTGCTTATCTGTATTCGCTGCTATTGGGAGAGCGAGTCATGGGGAAGGTGTGGATGTCATTGGAGTCGCGAGTACGGCGGCGCCGTTTGCGCTCGGCTGGGTGGCTTCTTCGTACTTACTCGGCGTAAACGGCGCGTTTGGGGATTCGTCCAGAAAATCGGGCATAGATAAACTCGGGAAGATTTTACCGAGCGTAGCGAAAACGATAGCGCTAGGTATCCCGATTGGCGTTTCGATTCGCGCGATGACTACTTTCCACGTTCCGGATATTTCGTTCCTAGTCGTTAGCCTCGGATTCAACGGATTCGCTCTTTTGCTTTGGAGAGTCGCTTTCGCTTCAGATATTCGAGTCGCCGGCGGTAACGTCATTACTGGATCGAAGAAAGGAAACCCGTTGGAGTTCTTCTCGCTGCTCTCCAGTTTAGTCAGACGTTGGTAAAACGAAAGCAGTGATTAAGTGAGTGAGTGAGTGTTCGAGCTCGGATTGCGAACGAGCGCGGCGAAAGAGCAAAAAGCGCGCTGACTATAAAGCGTCGCGGTCAAGAACTCGCGTCGCGGACACATCACTACATCACTACATCACTACTTTACGCGCGCACGCACTCAGACTATCGTTATCTACATACATTCATGCTACTACTATACGCGTATATATTGATCGACTTCACTGCGAGCGAGGTTTTTCCAGTACTTTTGTATACTCGCAGTACTTTTGTGCTAAAAAAGGAAGCGCTCATAGGGCAAAAGGCAAAATTTAGGGCAAAATTTAGGGCAAAATTTAGGGCAAAATTTAGGGCAAAAACAGCTCAAACCTCTCTAACACTAACACTCACTAGAACACGCACATCAGTACTAAGTAAATAAATAAACAACGCACTACTACTTTCGTTTCACTGAACGGTAAACGCTAAGAGAGAGTTAATCAAGAAATCGCGAAAATAAGTCTCTGGCTGGGCACTGCATAAGCACTGCTATCAATCGAAAGATGGGTAAATCCGACACCGGTGCGATGTCGTACGAAGACGCCTGTAAGATCCTAAACGTGGACCCAGAAGAGGCGCATTCGAATCCGCAGGCGGTCAGATCGGCGTATAAGAAACTCGCTTTAGAGTTCCACCCGGATAAACATCCACAAAGAGCGAATAAGGCGATGAAGTCAGGGGATGGATCGAAGCAACCATCGAGGGAGGATTTCGAGAAGAAGTTCAGGCAAGTCGTCAGGGCGTACGACGCGCTGACCAGGGAACAGGAAAGCGATAACGATGATGGGGAAGATGGGGAAGATTTTGGGGGGCCGAATGGGGACTTTGACGGCGTGTTCAAGTCGCCGGAGGATATGCGTGACTTTGCGGCAAATTTTTTCGAGAGTTTTTTCTTCGGTGGTGGGTTCGCGCAAGGCGGACGTGGGAGGAGGAGGAGGCAGAATAAAGACGGCGATGATGATGATTCGTACGAGTATTCTGATGAAGATTCGGACGAGAACGACGACGAGTACGGAAGCGGGTCGGATGAGTATGATTCGGAGAGAGATGGGTCGGATTCGTACAGCGATGATGATGATGGGTATGCCTATGCAGATTTGAGAAAGTTTTTTGGGAAACCACCACCTGGGTGGTCGTCGAAGATGGCCGCGCATATGCAAGCGAGCGCTGGACAAATGGGCGCAGACGGAACGAAGAAGAGCAAAGGAACTTCTAGCGGCGGCGGCGGCGGCGGCGGCGGCACGAATGGTGGCGGCATGTTTGATGGTCCAGGGAGTCGAAGTAATAGTAACAATTCCAGTAGATTTCCAAGCGGCGGCGGCGGTCGAGGCAGTGGACGTAGCGGAAGTAACACAAATAGTGGAGGCGACAAAAGATGGTTCGATTCAGACGGACCGATGTCATACCAACGAGGCGGAGACAGTCGAGGAAGGCGCAGCAGCGGGGGAAGAGAAGGTCCGGGTGGCAGCGGCGGTGGCGGCTCTTTCCGACGTTCTTATAACGATAACCCGAACAATCGAGACTACACAGATCAAGACGATGATCAGCTGTTTGAACATTTGGAAAAGATGCGAAAAGAGGCGGCGAAATACGCAGCCGATATCGCCAAGAAAGAAAATGAGCGAAGAAGAGCGTCTGCACCTTTAGAAAAACTACAAAGGCCTACGTTAGTTTCGAGAACAGATAATACCATCACTTTGAACGTATATCGACATAAATCTGGTGGGAATTTACCCCCCGATAGATGTTGGGAGCTATCGTTGAAGAAGCAAGGGGATCAAAATTTTACGGTATATGCCGCCGTAAGAGGTAACCCAGTAGTGACTGTATCGGATTTATTACCAGGGACTAGATACCATTTCAAAGCTCGCGTTGGTAGAGTCTCTTCGGAAAAAGATGATTTGGAAGGTGAAAAGTCCAAGTCCTCTATGGACGTGCTCTCGGAAACTGTATTTTCTTCTCTGCGCGATAACGCTGCTGGCGGCATGAAAGGCGTTGAGATTATATCAGAGGAAGATGTCACAGAATGGGGCGACTACTCTATAGAATCTGCGTACGCAACATCGGGATCAGCTCCAAGACAAGGACAAGTCACCGTAGAAGAAGTTCAAGACGTAAATATTTCGGCTCCCGGGCAAGGCAAGAAGGCGAAGAAAAAGCAAGCTCAGAAAGAAAAGTCAGAACAAGAAGCTCTAAATAAGCAACATGCGGAATATGATGCGGCTAAAGCTATCGATGAAGCGCAGCTGCGACGCGAAGCGTTGAAAAAAGCCATGGAAGAAGCTGCCGAGCGCGAAATGGCCGAACTGAATGCTATTAAAGAGAAACTTGCTAAAAAGGAAGCCGCGACTAATGCTGCAGCCTCTTTGCAGACGAATAATCCAAGCGCTTCAGCGGCAAGCTCGTCAGCACTTTCCAAGAAGGCTGCGCAAAGGCAGAAAAAGAAGGAGAAAGCTGCCGCTGCCGCTGCTGCGGCTGCGGCTGATGAAGTTGAATCCGATGAAGCGATGGCGAGACGACTTCAGCTCGAGGAGCAGCGTAGATCTGGTGTTCTTCCTACGGCTGATATTGATGATGATGGATTTCAGCAAGCTCGTAGTGCAAAAAGTAATGCGACAAAAGATGGTGCCGCCGAGTCGTGGGCCGCAGCGCCAGCTATGCCGTTGCCAAAGGGTCAACAAAGATCATCTGCGCAGCAAAGACAAACGTACGAGGAACGCTTCGCGCCGCCTCCGCCGCCTGGGCCTCCTCCTTTTGGTTCGCCAACGCGTACAAGATCTTCGATTGCAGTGCCCCCGGTACCGCCTGGACCTCCTCCAGGAAGACCATCTCATATAGAATCGAATGTCCTTACAAAGCAACAGTCAGCACCATTGCAATCGCTACAGCAGCAACGACAAACATCGCTTCAACAGCAAATGTCGTCGCCGCAGTCTAGTTATCCGTCGTCTTCGTTTTCGCAGACTGCATCTTTGCAAGGAAATTCGCTCATAGGTGGTTCACAACAGCAGCAGCCGCTGCCGCAACGTTGGAATGAACCTTTGCAACAGCCGTCGTATCTGCAACAGCAACAACAGCAACCGTCGTACCAACAGCAATTAGGTGTAAATCAGCAGTCGTCGTTAGTTTCTGGCCTAGCAAACTTAGGCTTTGGACAATCATCTTCATCTTCTGTCCCGCAAAGACAAACGTTAAGCATGTTTGACCAACAGTCCTCGTATCAGCAACAATCATCAACGTATGGGCAGCGGCAACAACCTTCTTCGTTCCTTCAACAAGAGCAGCAAAGACAACAACAAAGTACTTCGTCCATCATGCCGTCTTGGGACCCGCTCACTGGGTCATCGCAACAAACTTCAACGAACTCTGTAGTAGCATCTGTATTTGGGCAATCTCCTCCAATTTCAACTTCGCGTGGTTTAGGTGCGTTTGGTGATTACGGCGGCGCCTTTGGCGTAGGCGCTTTCGGTACCGGCACGATCGGCTCAATCGCGGCCCCAATCGGCGGCTCACAAACGCAGCAGCAACAATATAGCCAACAACCAAACTCTCCGAGTTCGCGGCAACAACAGCAAACTGATGGTCAGTTCTTGGAGAACTTAGATAACTTGTTCGATTTAATCGGCGATTAAGCTGACGCAAAAAGAAGAAGAAGATGATGATGATGTCTAGAGCACCGGAAAAGACAAAACGCGCGAGAACCAATTTAATGAAAAGTAGTTACTTAAAAGAATTTTACGCATAAAAACAAACGCGCTCGCTCTCGCAGAACTCAGAGAACTCGTTCGATTCAATCGGCGAATTAAGCCGACGCTAAAAGAAGACCTGCTGGACGACTCCTCGAGAACCTTTCTTAAAATGAAAAGTAGAGTCTTCTTCGTACTTCATAAAAATAGAGAAAACGACCACAACAACAACGCGCGCGCCTGCGCGTTTGAATAAACATACGCCGATAAACATAAACCTCGAAAGACACGAAAAATGTCTCAGCTCGCACTGGCAAACATAGAAATCTTCCTCAAGTCTCGATCCGAAGATTACGAAGACGTGTTCGAAATCGGTCACGAAATCGAAGTCTCGGCAACGGTTTCGTTCCCTACTCGTTCACGAAAGACTGCGGGAAATAAGCAATTATCTTTCAGCGAGTTCCCTGCGCATTTAAGATGCGAGATAGCAGACGCGCAGCACTGGTCCGCGACGAGACGGTATAAGTTTTCGGGCGAGTTATTGCCAGAGCCGACTCAGGCTGAACCGGCTGGCGCGTTCTTGGAACCAGAAGAGCTCGAGCGAGAAAGGAGGATATATTCGCTCAGAGTGAGTACGAGCGAGTTCGCGCCAGGGTCGTATTTGTTGCGCTGTACTTTACCGAAAGATTATTTTCAGCAGACGAGCGCGATGACGGCTTTGAACGAGCGACTGCGACGAGAACAAACGAACGACGACGACGACGACGACGACGAAGTAGCGGCGGAGGATCAGAAGAAGAGGAAGGAGGCGCATAGGCAGCTTTTGATTGCGTCGAAGAAGGAAGTTACGGTGCAAATAGCGCCGACGCTCGAGTTCGTGAGAGCTGGAGCGCACGACGTTTGTTTTAGGTGGAACGCGAAGGCTTTGCCGACGAAAGTATACGAAAGCGTGTGCGGGTCGTCGAGGAAGAGTTCGAGCGCGGAGGAGTGCGATGGAGAGACAGAGAGAGGAGGTGGTTGGAAACTCGCGTTGGACGTGCAACCGGCGCTGAGGGAGAACGAGAAACTTTCGGATGTCGTTTCTGATGCTTTCGTGTTCGCCGCGAAAGCCGGGCATTCGGTTTGGGTCGTGAAGGGTTCACGAATCATGTATGAAATAAGTTCGAGAGAGTTAATGGAGCGAGAGAAGATTATATCGTTTCCTCCAAGTCGTCGCGGCTATGCAGTCGCTTTAGCAGCGTTTAATTTAGATAATATCGATGACGAGAATTCAGAGCCGGCGGTCACGACGAGACGCGTATGGGTGAGCGCGAATGGACTCGAGGTTTCAGCGAGTTGTACTAAAGATATTCGCGAGTTTGCAGTCGGTGATGCAAAATATGCACCAAAAAGATCGACGAGCGGAACCGTCATTAGAGAACGATTGGAAGATTTAAAACCTCCGGCGCCGGGAAAAGATGAAGTATCGATTTTAGACAGGCGTCTTGATTGGGTACCGAAACGCATGAACAGCGACGTTGGCTCATCCACGGCATCGACCTCGTCTGTGTCTACTTGGCAACGAGAACGCGGAGTGAACGTCTTAATTTTTCGATTATCTGATGGTGCCATTGAACACGACGTCACTTTTGATACTATTGGCTCTAAGCGGACTGATTCAAACGCATCGAGAGCTGCTTGCGAAGCTTTGAAGTTGGCGTTTTCGCCTTCGGATGGCGCTTTTTCAAAATCTCGCGATGGTCAACGAATTCTTGGTGCGCGAATGGTTTTGATCACAACATGTGGAAATTGGGCATCAAATGCTGCAGAATCTGGTATTGCAGACGTTTTGCGCGAGATTTTTGTCGACAGATTTGGTGGAGACTCGCAACTAGCCTCTCGAGCGATCTCGGATGCAATTGGAGGAGATCCCAAAAGCGCTTCTTCGATTTGTATGATTGCGATATGTGAGAAAAGCGCCGAACCAGACGTGTTTACGTCTCGTTTTATTGACGCTGCTGTAAGCAAAGGTAAGGAACAGCGAGCATCGATTAAAATTCGATTTGGCTTCGCTAGTCCAGACGGATGGTTTCCTACGCTTTCGAATAGCGCGAATAGCGGGAGAAGTGGTGATGGTAAAATAGTATTAAAAAGATGCGAAAATAGCGCAGACCGCTTAAATAGTGGAAGCCCTCCGAGTAGTGCAAATATGCCTTCGAACCAATCAATTAGTGATGATCGAAGTCAAAAAAAAAATATATGGGAAGTATGCGGTGTTTGGGCGGAACAAAAAGACGACGAAGAGGACAGAGTAGCAGGAGATGAAATGACGACGACGACGGTGATCGAGAGAAATACAGGCAAAAATAATATAGACGAGAAAGATGTGAATCAAGTTGAAGACGACATAGATATTATTTTAAGCGAACTTGAAGCAGATTTGAAAGACGTAACGGTAACGGCGATTAAACAGCAGCAGCAGCAGCATAATGCACGCTATAGCGCGGAAGACGAACGTCTGGAGTCGCTCAAGCTTCGCGCTGTAGTGGAAACGTTGGAGACGTTTATCTTTGCACAGGCTGATGATGAGGAACGTAAAAATAAAACTTCGCGTGATTCCGAAATCGTAAAGATACAACCAAATTACTCGGTTCAATCGGCACAACTTAGTTTTGGTGGTGAATATTCGCATTCGAGCATTAATGCTGCGCCTTTGTTTTTAACTTTGATTGCGTTTGCACGCAGACGTATGCAACGTTTTAATTGGGACGCTTTGAAAGCTTCTAGTAGTAACGATGCACCAGCGCAAGTGTTTTTACGAATAGAACATTGGATGCGTGAGACATCTCGAAAACGAGAGAGCGAATATTCGGCCAAGCTTGCTTGCGAATTCATTGCCGCTGGCGCGATTGAGTATCTTTGCGATCGAATTTTAAATCTGATCAACGTAGACGGAAGTCTTATTTCTGAAATACAACAAGATGATGCAAGAACGTGTATTAGAACGCTTTCAGCATTTTGTTTGAGAGATAACGGCGCCCATTTAGCTGAAAACGTTCGGAGGAACGCGCTCGATGCAATACTTCGGTCATTTCTAGCTTCTTGGAATGGACATTTAGGTGCCGATTTAGACACACCGCCTCTCGTAAAACTTGAACGTGTCGTAGAGTGGCTTGCAGCAAATGATTTAAGAACGTGCAACATTACAATTGCTTCAACTGAAGTGAAATATGCATCAGAAAATAACTCTGGAACAAAGCACCGCCGAAAAAATTCAAGCTTTGCCACGAGCACGGAGTGTTTCGAGTTTTCCTGCCTCAGAGCTCAATTCCCAGCGATGTTGGATCATAACGGTATTTACGGAGCGCCTCTTCGAATAATCGAACTTGAAAAGCCTTCGGAAAAGAAATTCGATGGTTTAATACAATTGCCGAATAAATCAAAGCGTAAGGGCGTTATTCCCATGGCGTCTCAGTTATCGCCGCTCGAGGCGAAAGCGCTTTCGAGATTAGAGTCTGGCTGGCTCGGCGAAATAGATAACCGAATGCCAGCACCAGTGAAAAAACAAGAACGCGTAGAAGAAAATTCCGATGATTCAGAAAACGATTGGCAAGATATCGCAGGTGAACACTTATCATCGAGCGATTCGACAAAGGATTCAGATGAAGCGAAAGTGTCTCAGTCGTGGTATCGAGGAGCGGTTATTGCGATTAAAGCGAAGCGAAATAATTGGGATGATTTTTGCGAAATTATGAGGCAAGCACCGCGTTTAACGTGGCTGCTCGAAAGCTTAGGCGCGAAAGCTGTATTGTTCGTGTTTCCAACAATGAAAAGCGAGAGTGCTCGCGAGGCGCTTCAGCCACTCATTGCAAATCCAAACTTTGAAACCGCCGAGCTCAAAATCCCAGTTTTTGTCGTTCCTGGTGACATTTTCGCATCATCACACGAAGGTGCTAAAGCAGAAAGTCGTCGACGACACCAGCTTTTTGGAGAAGATTCTATTATTCGAGTAGAGATTCCTTCGTTTGAGGACTGCCCTAACGGTAGTACGAATGAAGTAGCGAGAAGATTGCGCAACGTGCTCGTTTTCGCCCTAAAAGACCGTGAATCTGATAAAGAAATTTATGATAAAACGCCACCAGAAGGTGGTGTACTCGTTGGTCGATGTTATAACCAATGGAACAACCCTCTGTCAAAAGATGATTTATCATCGACTGCGTCAAATTTAGCGGATGCATCTTCAACGCAGTTTGATGCAAAATTGAATCGCAAGTTTCGAAAATGGCGAGTCGCGCAGCGAATTGTCAACGCATTAGGGTCGGAAGATCTTGGTATTCGTGCAGAAGCCTATGACTTGGATGAAGATGAAGACACACCCGTACGTGTTTTGTGCATGGATGGCGGAGGGATGCGTGGCTATTGTACGATTGTAATGCTCAAGCGGATTTTGGAAGCCACTGGAGCGTGGTGCTTAGGAGAGGTGTTTGATTTAATCGTCGGCACTTCAACGGGTGGAATAATTGCTTTAGGAGCTGGACTTTTACGTATGACAGTTGTCGAATTAGACGCTCTTTACGAACAAATGGCAAAAGATGTATTCAAACCAGATTCATACGTATCGCTTTTAACAAAAGGTCCAGGGCACGTCGCAGCAAAATCGTTTGAAAATGTTTTGCAGAACGTTTTAGGTGAGGATCCGGACGCTGAATTATACACTGTTGGCGCACACCAGAGATGGTTCCGTTCATTTGTTCCTCCTCCAAGAGTAGTTTTAGTATCCTCGCTTGTTTCTAGGAATCCTTCAAGTTTATACATGCACAGAAGTTATAGGCGGGAAAACCATTCGCCGTCGATAGTCGCGAGCTCGTCAAAGATGAAAAAATCAGAATTAGATTACGCCGGTGATTTCCGAATAGGCATGAGTGCGGCTTTACGCGCGACGACTGCGGCTCCTTGGTATATGGAAGAACTAATTTGTGACAAAGAGCTAGGCTATGGAAGTGTCGAAATGAGCGAGAAAGTGAGCGAAAATAAAAACGGCGGCGGCGGCGGCGACGACGACGACGACGACGACGATAACGAAAAAACAAAAGATAAAGCAAAAAGTGGCACATCTCAAGGTACGGCGTTGAACAAACTCCGCCCAAGCGATGGTAACTCTCGCACTCAATTGCGATTCATAGACGGCGCTATATCGTGCAACAACCCAGCCGCGGCGGCGGTTTTCGAAGCCAAACGAATCTTCAACCCAAAACGCCCGCTCGTCCTCGTCTCCGTCGGGACTGGCTATCCAATACCAAGAGACGTCCCGGCCTCGATCGGAGCGCAATGGGTCCAAAACGTCGTCAACGCAACGTGCGACGTCATCCAAGTCGACGCCACGATCAGGCACGTCTTGGACGAACAAAGGGACGAGTATTTCCGATTCCAACCGCAGGGTGAGATCTTCTCCTGCGCATTAAATGACACGAGCGCTGACGCGCAAAAGAAACTGAAACAAACCGCTTTGCGCTACGTGAACTCTGCGAAGCAACGTTGCGAAATAGATCGCTTGGCTTTCTTATTACGGAAATCTAGAAAAATTCTCCCTCGTCGTCGTTAGCGTCACATTTTTGAACACCGTACTTCATCATCTTCACTTCATCAGTGCTTGAAATCTACACTATACAATTGTACGTTTTCATCACACCACTGAAGAAGCTACTATTCTGTTAAGATACTTTTAAACTTGTTTCTCTTCTTCTTAGAACTGGTTTTGCGTGCCCCTTTCGTAGTTGTCTTAAATACTCTTCCTGATGCTCACTTTTACTTTTAAACTCCTCCTCCTCCTTATTATTATTTATATTTCCTTTATAATAAATAATACTAACGAATAATAATAATAATAATAATAATAATAATAATAATAATGTTTTTGTGTTTCATAATCAATCAATAAAGCAATGATTACTGAATAATACTTTAAGTAATAAGAGCGCTCGTTCTATCTATCTCGTTCCGTTTCCGTTTCCGTTTTACGATTCGAAAGTTCTATTGAAATTCAATAAAACGAACTCGCGAAAAAGAAACAGAAACGGAAATGTTCCTGTTCAATAACAGTACTTATGGTTACAGTAATAATAATAATAATAATAATAATAATAAAGCGAAGAACGGAGCGAAACAGAAACCGATCCCGATGTCGTACGCGCGGCAAGAGTCATCGGTGTACAGTTTGTTATCTTGGCGCGGATTATTAATCACTGGGCAAGCGAATGGCTCCGTGAAGGTCTACGACGCGATGACGGCGCAGTTGATACAGGAATTGTATGGACACGAGGAGGCCGTGGCCGCATTATGCGCGTTCGAGGAAGAGTTCGTGTGTAGTGGGAGCTTCGATGGTACGGTGAGGGTGTGGGATTTAGCTACGGCGGAGGCAGTCGCCGTGTTGACTGGACATAGGAAACCGGTGAGCGCGGTGAAGAGTACGCGAGCGGGTCAGTTGTTATGTTCGGGAAGCTGGGACGGTACGGTGTTGTGTTGGAACGTGAGGTCGGATAGGGTCGTGTTCGCGCTCGATCAGAATCAAGGTAGTCCAGTGAATTGTTTGCAGTTTTTTCGGGATGAGAGTTTAATTGTCGTAGGGTGCGGCGACGGAGTTTTGAGAGTATATTCGGCTATGAACGGCATGAAAGTTCGAGAGTTGAGAGGAGCGCATCGCGATACGGTGAGAGCGTTGGCGACGTTTACGAATGATAACGAGAGTTTGTTTTCTGCTGGGAAAGATGGGAAGGTTTTCGTTTGGAACATCGATAAAGGGACGGCCAAGAACATATTAAGTAATAGTAGTAGTAGTTCTTATGATAATAATAATAATTTGACGAGCGATAATATTTCGAGAGATTTGAATAATACGTACGTAGCGCACGACGGAGGATGTTGCGCTTTGCAGGAGTGTGGAGGTGGTAAATTAGCATCGACTGGATACGATGGTTCAGTGAAAATATGGGATCCAGATTCGCGTTTGTTCGTTGCGCAATTAAACGCGCACGAAGGCGAAAAAGTATGGTCTCTCGCATTTGATGACCGAATGTTACAATTGTTCTCCGCGGGAGATAAGAACATTTTTGCCTGGGACGCTACAACGGCTTTTGAACAAGACGTATCTCTAGATGGAACGACTGAAATCGATGTCGAAGGTCGGAGTATGTCAGTTTCATCGCGTTCGGTTTCCAGAGCTGATTTACCTCGCGTAATGTCAAACGTCTCAAACTTGTCCGGCAATTCAGGAAGTTTAATGAATTTGCACGTGCATCCAAACATGCAAGGTTCGTATCAAAACCTCTCGAATTTGAACTCTGCATCGCAAAGTAGACATGGATCCGTGCAAAATTTGAGCGCTATTGTTTTACCAGCCGATGTAAGTGGATATAATTCCCATTCTTCGCAGCCGAGCTCGACGACAAAGTCTAGACGACCGAAAAAATCGGACGTTTTAAGAATAGAGTTGGAGTCAGCAAACGCACAGTTAGAGTCGTATGCGAGAGCATACGATGAACAATTGCAACGATGTAAGGATATAGAATCTGCTAACGAAATGTTACGGAAGCATATATTAGAACAAACTGCCGCACTCGCAGATGCTGAGAACAGAACTAATGTGAGCAAGAGGGAAGAAGAAGCAAGACAGGGTAAGATTTTTGAAGAAAAAATGAAGCAGTTGCGGCAAGAATTTGAACGCGAAAAAGCACTCGCGGTTAATTCATCATCGGGTGAAACAAGCGCACGGTTTGATGCAACAATTCTTGAAAAAGAAAACATGATTAAGAAATTGAGTGATGATCTGAACGATGCAAACTTAGCGCTTCAAAACGAATGCGAGGCTACATCCAAAAAAATAGGAGCGCTCGAAAGTGATCGCGACAAGAATAAATCCGAAGCAGATTCGCTCAGACAACTCAACGAGCGTCTTTTGCGAGAATATAAGAAAACGACAACTGATGAAGAAACTCAAAATGCGGAGCAAACCCGTACTATTGCGTTGCTCGAAAACGAAATTGATAGCCTGAAGCGCAACCGCTCAGAATTCGAAAAAGATTCAAAAGCTGAATATGAAAATATCCTCGCTCTTAATAAGGAGCTTAGCGCAGAAGTCTCTAGATTATCTACCAGTATTGACGATGCGAATGCAGTAATTGATGTCTTGAAACAGGATATCGAGAGTGCAGTTGGACAAACCGAGTCTGTAAAACGAGACGTAGAAATTAAGTTGAAAGAAGAAGAAAACGAGTCGCGGCTTGATTATGAATCCAGAGAAAGAGCGTTCATTGAAAATGCAAACGCTGAGAAAGCGAGATTAGAAGAAAAAATAGAGTTATTAGAAGAAGCGTTGAAAGAAAAATCGGAGCGCTTAAAAGAAGAAATCGAAAATGTGAAGATTGACCGAGAATCAGAAACAAACGCTTTGAAAGAAGCGCTAGGAGACGCACTGAAAGCGTGCGAGATAGCAAACGAGGAAGTTTCTCATGCTCTGAAAGCGCAAAAATATGCAGAGATGAAACTTTCGAATGATTTAGCGAAATGGCAAGACCGCGAAGAAGTTTTGAGGCAGGATTTAGAGACGAAGCCAGATACCGATGAGTTTGCGGCTTTGAAAAAAATCGACAGGGAGCAAAAGAAAAGAATTGCAGACTTGGGAGCTGAATTTGAACGATTGAATGAACGTTTGCGCGAAGTAGAAGAGGAGAGACGGAGAGAACGGCAAAATTTGGAATCAGCAGCGAAAGATCTCGAGAAAAAACTTGAAGAGACGCGAGAGAATCGAAAGCTAGAAATGAAGGAAAGTCAAAACGCGCTTCGAGACTCTAAAGAGCGATGGCAAAAATCAGAGGGCGATGCCCAAATACTGCGCTCAGAACTCGAAAGTGTTCATAAACGCCTCGAAGAAGCGATAAAAAGTGCAGATACTTGCGAAACTTCCGTTGAAACAAGATATCGAGAAGAAATTGATAGGCTCGAGTTGAGCGAAAAGACTTTACAGCGCGAACTTCTCGATACAAAAAATGAAGCCGAGAATGCTACGGAGTCCTCAATCAAAGCAAAAGCGCAGCTCGCAGAGGCGAAAGAAAAATTTGCAAAGGCTGTATCGAAAGGGAAAGGGTTTCAAGATCAAGTTTCTATGCT
>Ga0302126_10000260_pt1 | contig 36194 bp, 57 predicted proteins | sample CB4_20m_MG_FD_203108 | JGI IMG/M metagenome (GOLD analysis project Ga0302126, IMG submission 203108) | Marine microbial communities from Western Arctic Ocean, Canada - CB4_20m | ecosystem: Environmental > Aquatic > Marine > Oceanic | place: Canada: Western Arctic Ocean | collected 2017-09-24 | reverse complement strand
CTCACACCAATTCTTGACGCTGTTGGTTGGTCGGTTAAAGATAGAGCAACGTTAGAGGATTTCTTTGGATGACAAATATTAATATTACAACAAGTCCAACAGGGCGAAGCCCAGAAAATAAATACTTTTTTGGAGAAAAAACAAAGTGTTTAGACAAGACTCGACCAAAGTATTATAAAGTTGGAGAAATGGAAGACTTTCTTCAATTTGCAGATTTGATGATGCCTAGGTTAATATCAGGACATATTTATAGAAAACCATTATATCTTGAAACATGTGGTATAAAATTTCAAATCAATACTAACGATGAAAGACACGAGCAATTTGTCAAGAATATGTTTGATGTAGTCCCTAACAACGAGACTATTCCAGATTGGACGATTTGGCATAATACAGAATTAAAAGTTGATGAACCAAAAATCTATGTAAATCTTGATACTAAAACTATGTTAATTGCTGGAACAACATTTCTAGGCGAAATCAAAAAAGGTATATTTGGTATAGTTAGTTTTGAATTACCAAAACATGATATTTTACCAATGCATTGCAGTGCTTTTACATATAATGATACGACTAATTTAATGTTTGGATTAAGTGGCACTGGTAAAACAACTCTTAGTAGTGATCCAGAATACCGATTGATTAGTGATGATGAAGTATCTTGGAATCATAATGGAATTGAAATGATTGAAACGGGTTGTTATGCAAAGAGTGAAGGGTTAACACCAGAGACACATAAGACTATATTTGATGCAGTAGAAAAAGCAAGATTAGAAGATTGCTTAGTTGTAGAAAATCCAGGTGTACCAAATGCGAGATTAAGTTATCCTATTACATGTGTTGAAAATGCTTATCATGAGCCTCAACAATTTAATCATCCAACTAATATCTTTTTTCTTACTATGGATGCAAAAGGCGTATTTCCTCCGTTTGCTACTAAAATTTCTGGTGAAACTATAAGACGCTTTTTTGAAACTGGATATACGAGCCAAATGCCTGGAACTGAACAGGGAGCAACAGAAATCAAGCCACTTTTTAGTCCTTGTTATGGTTCTCCCTTTATGCCAAGACCAATACATGTTTATAGTGATTTACTAATGCAAAAAATTCAGTCTAATGATTGTAACGTATATCTTATTAATACTGGTATGGATAAAGCTGGTCATAGATACTCATTAGACTTTACTAGAAATTGTGTCAAAGAAGCAATTAACCATGGCACTCGTGACGATAGTGAAAATGTGTTAAACATCTTAGAAAGTTTAATAAATGATTAATTTTATTTTTGATGTTGATGGAACTCTTACTCCAAGTAGAGGTAAAATGGATGAAGAGTTTTCAAAGTTTTTCTTTGATTTTTGTTGTTTAAATAAAGTATATTTAGTAACAGGTAGCGATATTCAAAAAACACGAGAGCAAGTTGGAGAAGTCATTTGGGGAATGACTAAGCGTAACTATCAATGTTCCGGTAATGACGTATGGGAACGTGGTAAGAATATTCGTACTTCTACTTTAAAGTTACCGGACGAAATGTGGGGTTATTTGAATAGAGCTATCACTGATAGCTCATTTCCAGTTCAAAATGGACAACATATTGAGGAGCGTCCCGGGCTATATAACTTATCTATTCCAGGAAGAAATATAGGTAACCGTACAAGAATTCAATATGTAGCATATGACAATTATACTAATGAAAGAAATAATATTGCTGCTAAGCTGCAAGACCAATTTCCGTTGTTTGAATTTAAAGTTGCAGGAGAAACAGGTATAGATATTACTGCTAAAGGAAATAATAAATCACAAATTCTTGATGATTTTGATCCTTTAGATGTTATTTATTTCTTTGGAGACAAGTGCGATAAAGGCGGGAATGATCATGAAATCGCATTAGCTGTACATGATCGTGGAGGAGAAAATAGTACATATCAAGTAAATAGTTGGGAAGACACTTTTTCTTATTTACAAGCTATTAAAAATGTAGTATAATACTCTATATAATGATGGAGAATATAATGACTAAAGTATGGTTTAATGACATCGAGCAAATGCATGAAAAGTTTGGTGTCAACGATTGGTTCGAAGCTAATAAAGATAATAAAGAATTGATGGCAAAATATCTTGCATTTCGCATGTCAATGATTAAAGAAGAATATGACGAGACTATGGATGCTATCGAAGCAAAAGATGCTGAAGAAGTAGTTGATGGTTTAATTGATATGTGTGTATTTGCTATTGGCACTCTTGAAGTATTAGGTGTTAATGGTAATGAAGCATGGACAAAAGTATTCAATGCTAATATGACTAAATCTCCTGGTGTTAAGCCTGGTCGTCCTAATCCGTTTGGATTACCAGATTTGCTTAAGCCTGAAGGATGGACTGCACCAACTCATAGAGGTAATCATGGAAGTCTCAGCGACATTCTTTAAATCTATATATGATAATAAAACTAATCGTAACATGAAATTTAATAGCTTCTCTCAATTTGAGAAGCTGTTATATAAATTGTCTGAGATGCCTAGGAAAGGAAAAAAAGATGCTGAACTTATATCACCAGCTAGTTATGTTGATGATACGACTCGGGCAAACAAAAATGTTTTGGATTGGTCAGGTTGGACTGCTGTTGATGTTGATGATCATGAGTTTAAAGGAAACTTAAAAGATGAGTTATATAATCGTTTTGGTAGTCTTTCTTATGTTTGCTATAGTACTGCTAGTAGTTCCGACAATCATCCAAAGTTTAGGCTTGTCTTCCCACTTAGCAAACCGGTTGAATCTGTTAAAATCAAGCATTTCTGGTTCGCTCTCAATAAAGAACTCGGTGAAATTGGAGATGGACAAACTAAAGACTTATCTCGAATGTATTACATCCCTGCAACGTATGCTGGCGCTAACAATTTTATATTCAGTAATATTGGTGTTTATATTGATCCTGAACAGTTAATATCTAAACACCCATATACTGAAAAACGAGGGTCGTCATTTATGGATAGGCTTACACCTGAAATGCAAGCTCAGGTTATAGAACACCGTAAAAATAAAATGGAAAATACTAATTTCAATTGGTCTGGATATAGAGACTGTCCATTTATTAATAAGAATCATATTAAAGAATGGTTTGCTATATCTGGTATTGATAATTCTGGTAGATATGCAATGATATATAAGATCATGGTATCAACAGCAATGAGTGCTATTAAAAGACAATATCCAATATCGTCATATGAAATTGAACAATTAGTAAGAGAATTGGATAATGAAACAACTCGTAGATATGAAAAACGGCCACTAAATGTTGAAGCTGATAGAGCTATAGAATATGCATATAAAAATGCATAATATTGAAAATAATCCTTTACATTTGCTTAAAAGTGTTATATAAAGAATATAACAAAAGGAGTTACCAATGAACCTATTTACTCAAACAATCGCTAATCAAATCCCTACAGGTCTAGATCGTTACGATCAAATCTTCGCTGCTAAGAGACTTATCCTTGCATCAGACTCGCCTATATTGGCTACATGCAGAGAGACTCTAGAAGAAATCGAAGAAATCATCTTTCAACGTGACGCAAAGGAATTAACAGATGCATAAAGCTGAAATTAATAATTTAGTAAAAGCTTATCTTGATAATGGTGGTAGAATTCAAAAAATTCCAACATCCAGGATCAAAAAACATACTAATTTGGAGAAACCAAATTATTATCTTAATAGAAGATCTTTATCAAAAGCAAGGGCAAACAATGCCTATGTTTCAACAGAAAGAGGAGTATAAAATGAAAGATAAACATTCAATTAGATTTCTGCATCAATGCGCAGAAGTACAAATCAAAAAAAGTAATGACTATCAAAATCCAAATTCTCGAGTAAAACAAGCTCACTATTATCCTCGAGGCTGTGCTAGTATTCTTGATACAATGGCTGCAAAAGTTTTGCGAATGCAGTCTGTTATCGAGGCTATGGAACTAGATCCAAACTACGCACCAAATTTTGAATCACTTGAAGACTCTTGTATTGATCTTGCTAATTACGCGTCATTCTTTGCTGCTTATATGAATGGTGCCATTGATGGTCAAACAGATGATCGTGATTTTTTAAATCGTCCTATAGTATCTAAAGGAAAAACAAATGAGATCGTTTAGTCTTAAAGATATAGATTTGATAGAACTCTTGGCCAAAGCAAAGGCTGAGAGTCAACTTATTTTTGATAAAGAGTCTACTCGTAAAGGTAGAACTATTAATGATATTACTGTCACTAATATGTATGGTCTTGCGGCTGAACAGTTTCTTATTGAAAAATGCAATTTCACCGATAATCCTTTACCATATCAGGATGTAATATCTCCAGAAGGTATTGATGTTGAGGTAAAAGTAACAAAAGTTTTTAACTATATTCCTAATGTGTTATATCGTTTAAAAGAAAAGCGTAAAAAGTACCCTAGTTTATATCAGCCTGATTGGGTTTTCATATATACCAATGATAAAAAAACTCGTGATTATGTTTTTGCTGGCACATACAAATGGAATGGTAAAACATATGTTACTAAAGATTGGTCTTTAGAAATTGATAGAGAATTTCTTGCAAACTATGAAGGAGCAGATAATTGAAAGCTGGAAAAGTCTGGGGAATGACTGAACTCATTGAAGCTAATGGTACTTTAGAATTTCATCGTATTGAAATGGAAGCTACAGGAGTATGTTCAAAACATCTTCATGAATATAAATGGAATGGCTTTTATATTGAGTCAGGTATAATGCTTGTACGCGTATGGCAAAATGATTACGATTTAATTGATGAAACTGTTTTACAGGCAGGTGAATATACTAAAGTAAAACCAGGTGTTTATCATCAGTTTGAATGCATTGAGCCAGGTGTAGCTTTTGAACTATACTGGGCAGAGTTTTCGCACAGCGATATTATTAGGGAAACTGTAGGGAGATCAGACAATGAGAGAATTTATTAATGATGCTTGGAACAGTGTCATGGATTCAAATATTAATCCTTTAAAAAATATACCTAATCTTCAAGTTAGACATTTGATTATGCAAATACTGGCTTGGATGTGGGTTTCTGTGTGCTCTATGTACATAGGAAGCATTATGTTTTGGGGTATTAATGCAATTGTTCATACATTATTATTAGCAGCAATTGTAATTACAGTCGGCACATTTGATACTGCAAAGCGCAATCCTAAGCTTTTTGATAGAATTGATGGATATAACGGCCGTAGAAATAATGGAGAACATGACTAGTGAAAATAGGATTTACTTGTAGTACCTTTGACTTGCTTCATGCTGGACACGTGATGATGCTCAGAGAAGCTAAATCGCAATGTGATTATTTAATATGCGGTCTGCAAGTAGATCCTACTCTAGATCGTAAAGAAAAGAATGCTCCAATTCAAAATGTAGTAGAAAGACAGGCTCAACTTACTGCAATAAAATATGTTGATGAAGTCATTATTTATTGTACAGAAGCTGATTTGTGTGATATAATAAACATGTATCCAATTAATGTTAGGATACTTGGTGAAGAGTATAGAAGCAAAGATTTTACCGGTAAAGATGAATGTCGCAATCGTGGAATTGATTTGTATTTTAACAAACGTGATCATCGCTTTTCAACTAGCGATCTAAGAAAGAGAGTATGTGAACAATGAAAATGAATTCTGTAAAAGATGTTCGTCAATTCTTTGTTGATGAACTAAATGATCAAGCATTCACTATTGATAAGACCGGAGCACGAACTATTGAAATGATTGGCGCTTCATTTATTGCAGATGAAGCATCTATATTCGGTAAACCATCTTACTCTTATATTCGAAAAGAATTAGATTGGTATGAAAGCCAATCAACTAATATCTTTGATATTAATAAAGAGTCTGGTGAAGATGCTCCTGCAGCTTGGAAATATGCTGCTAATACGCATGGTGAAATTAATTCAAACTATGGTCATTTGATCTATGCTAATAAATATTTTGATCAATATCAAAATGCATTATCTGAATTAGATAAAAATCCTGATGGTAGACGTGCTTCTATGATCTACAATCGGCCTTCTATTTGGGTGGAGTTTAACGAAAATGGAAAATCTGATTTCATTTGTACTAACGCTGTCACTTACTATATTCGTGATAATTTACTTCATTGTGTAGTCCAAATGCGGTCTAATGATGTAGTGTTTGGTTATAAGAATGATTATGCTTGGCAACGCCACGTACAAAATAAATTAATAGAAGATTTAAATAATATTTATAGAGTTAAAGATCCGGTTAGTACTGGCATGATGATATGGCAAGTACAAAATCTTCACGTATATGAAAGGCATTTTAATCTTGTTACATAATATTGATCGTCAACATAAATGGGATCTAAGATATTTAGAGCTGGCTAAAACTATTGCTGGATGGTCTAAAGATCCTTCAAGTCAGATTGGAGCTATAGCTGTAGGTTCAAAAGGACAAGTCTTAGCTCAAGGATATAATGGATTCCCACGTGGGATGATGGATAGCCAACATCTTTATACTAATAAAACAGAAAAATATGCTCGAATAGTACATGCCGAAATGAATATGATCTTTAACGCATCATTTAATGGTGTGTGTCTTAATGGTTCAAGTGTATATGTTTCTGGATTACCAACTTGTTCTGATTGTGCAAAAGGTCTTATTCAAGTTGGTGTGAAGGAATTAATCATGCCTAGAGAAAAAATTGAAGATCGTTGGTATGACTCATGGCAACGGTCAAAAGAATATTACAAAGAGGCTGGTCTTAAATACAGATGGGTCGTGCGGTAAACTTTTAGTTTACATTCTATTGAAAATGTAATATAATATAATCATTAAAACTGTTATAACTATAACGTGAGCTACACTGAAATAAAGGAAGTAAAAATGAAAGTTGCTTTTATCTTTGGAAAAGGTATTGAAGGATGCGGTGTTACCAAAGGCGCTAACATATTTGAATCTTGGTTAGTATCTCAAGGGCATGAAACAATCGTAATTGATTTTGATAATAAACAACACTTTGGCCGTGCTAAAGATACTGAATGGAAAAGCACTATTCATCGAGTTGAATCCAATCATGAAATTAAAGATACCCAACCAGTAATTGATGAAGTAAACACTTGCGATATTGCAATCATACATTCATTCCCAACTCGCAAAAATGGAAAGTACATTGATCGTTTCCGTGAATTTGTTGAGCGTATCAGTGATCCCATTATTGTAATACATGACCATGCTATTACGAAGCAAACTATCAATAGACAAACCCAAGCTGCTGAATTATTTTCTTTAGCAGACATTGGTGTTACACAATCGTTTGAAGGTTATTCTAACGATTGTTATCTACACACTGATCCAGGCCTTGAAGGTTGTCTTATGGAGAATCCAATATGGGTTAATACTAGTGAATATGATAAACACCGTGCCTCGCTTGAAGACCGTAAGAAACACTTTATATACATGGGCCGCATGTCAACACTTAAAGATCCAGGTATGATTTGCCGTATTGAACCATATTTAAAGAATGATTGGGATTTAACTTTGATGGGATGTGAACGTTCAATATCATCTATTGGAATTCCAGAATCTAAAACTCTTGCCACTGATCCAGCGCCTTACCATAAATCATATCAACCAAAGATTAAATTTATTGGCACAAATTCTGCTGGCGAACACTATGAACCAGCTAAAGAAAAAGAAAAGACTGGTACCACGATTACAGCATATGATAGTTACAAATATGATTTTGGAATGAATCAACTTGGTAGTTCTATGGCAGCTTGGTGTGGATATCGTCTAGGTAATCCAAAAGAGTATGGCCATCGTATGGAATATACTGTAATTGAATCATTTCTTTTATCTCTTCCTGTCATTAGTAAACATTTTGCTGAAAACGCTGTATCACCTGAAGGTAAAAAATGGGGTGAATATTATGGACCACTTATATCCAAAGCCACATGTGAAGAAGAGCTAGCAGCAGAATTAAATAGGATCTATAATAATAAAGAAGAATGGATTGCTCGTACAAAAGCTTGTCAAGAGTTAGTCTATAACTTTAATGATATTGAAGTACTTGGTCCTAAGTTTTTAGATTTTGTGTTGACAAAAGGGAAAAGACATAATAAAATAGAATTTATAGATAGGATTTCAAGTTATTTTCCAAGCGCAAAGCAAAGACGTGAAGATGGTGAGATTATTGTATCAACACCAGGAAGTGTATTAAATGAAAAAGCTTATACATTGGTAGATGGAAAACAAAATGAAATCAAAGAACCAAAAGATGTTGGTGCAACACTTGAAGGATTTTTCTAATGTACCATAAACGCATAGTTGTCGACTTTGACGATACTTTAGCTTTCCATCAAAACCGTAAATTCGATGAAGCATTGCCAAACAAACCTCTTATTGAAAAGCTAAATAAGCTACACTCTGAGGATTGGCAAATCGACATCTTTACTGCTCGTGGTTCTATATCATGCAAAACCCGTGAAGATGCTCGTAAGAAATATGAAAAGAGCATGCTTAATTGGCTTGATAAAAATAATGTAAAGTTTAATATTCTCTCATTTGATAAGCCTTTAGCAGCTTATTATATTGATGATAAAGGTATTATGCCTGAAGATTTTCTTGAAATTAATATTCGTGAACTCGAGGGTGGATTATCTGGCGGTGAAATCTATACCGATGGTAAAGTAGTACATAAGCAAGATAGCAATGCACATCAAACACGTGATTGGTTTGATAACGCTAAAAAGATCGGCATTAAAACACCTAGTATTCATCGAGTTGTTGGTGAAACTATTACTATGGATTATATTAATCACGACGAAAACTTCTTTTCAAATAATTTTTGGATGGCTTTAGCCACAGTTCAAACACAATTAGATAAAATGAAATCATTAAAAGCAGTTGACAATTTAAAGTTTAGTGATTATATTGAGCGTATTGAAGAACATGCTAAAAATTCTAGTAAAACAAAATTAATTGAAGTGGCTTCAAGCTTAAAGCAGTATGAGATAAAACGTGGTTATTCTCATGGTGACTTTGGCATTAAAAATATGCTATTCAATAATTGTGATATGCATTTAATTGATCCAATCTGTGGAATATTTGGATCTACTGAATTGGATGCTGCAAAGTTTTGTGCAAGCTTACTTATTAATCTATACCCGATTGGATTGTTTAAGCAATCTTTAAATTATCTGGCTCTAGCTAACGATATAAATAAAAATATGCTGGTATCATTAGTGGCGGCAGAAGTGACTAGGGTGTACAAATACCATCCTAACAAATATTTTATTATGGAGTGTATTGATAATGTTTACAAACAAAGCTGAGATAGCAAGAAAAGTTGGCAAGCCTATTGAAGAAGTAAAAATTGGTTTTACCTGTTCTACTTTTGATTTATTACATGCCGGTCATATTGTAATGCTACAAGAAGCTAAAGAGCTTTGTGATTATCTCATTTGTGGTCTACTAACTGATCCTACAGTTGACCGCCCTGATTCAAAAAATAAACCAATTCAAACTCCATTTGAGCGCTATGTTCAATTGGCAGGTTGTCGTTTTGTTGATGAAGTCATTCCATTTAGTACAGAACAAGAAATCGTCGATATGATTTTAACTATTCAGCCACATGTTAGGATCGTTGGTGAAGAATATAAAGGCACAGATCATACTGGTATTGGATTATGTTCTATTCACTACAACAAACGTAAGCACTCGTTTTCATCTACAGATTTAAGAAATCGTGTAGTAGAAGCAGTACAGGGAAAAAAATAAATGATTTACAGACACGCGTCTATTGTCCCACTTATTGGTGGTGAAACAATCGCTCAAGAAAATGTTTTTGGGACAAGACCCGAATATATTTTAAGCTATTCTGCGTTTGAAGCTAACGACAGACAATTAGTTGAATACTATGATAATAAAGTGCCTTATTATCATTTAGATGGTGATACTCCTTATAGCATACCAACTGTTGACGTTATCAATACAGTTTGCCCATGCGCTGGATTATCAAGTCTTAGCCCATCTGCATCGTCTACTAATGCTAATAATGACTGGATGGTAAATACTGCTCGGCATGTTTTAAGTACACTAAAACCTAAAGTATTTTGGGGTGAAAACGCCCCGCGATTAGCTAGTAAAATGGGTGCGCCTATTGTTGAGCAGTTAAAAAGAATTGCTAGTCAAAATGGATATACATTTAGCATTTACAAAACAAAATCTATACTTCATGGACTAAGCCAAGTACGAGATCGTACTTTTTATTTTTTCTGGCAAGGTGATAAAATACCTATGTTAAGTTATATTGAACGCAAACATGAAAAAATTGAAGATACTATTCGTAATGTAGATCTACATGAAGATGACCCTATGAATATAATTGTTAATAAAAAAATTCCAAGTGAAAATCCATTTTATAAATATGTACTTGAAGAACTTAATAATGGTATTTGTCATTCTGAATTTCAAGATAAAATTGTAAAGAGTACTAATCCACTTGATGAAATTGAAAAATCTGGAATTAAATACGATAAAGTACACGAGTGGATGAAAGAAAGAGGATTTGAAAATGAAGCTGGTAAATGTAATCGTATGTACCACAAACTAAAAAGTGGCGGTAATATTATGCGTAAGACTACCGAAATACCTAAAGATTATATTGGTGCGTTTGTAGGGCATATGCCAGGATATCTTACTCATCCAGATGAAGATCGCTATTTGACTATTCGAGAATGTCTTTCTATTATGAAACTTCCAGGTGATTTTATGTTACAGGGTGGAGTAAAAAATCTTAATATGATTTGTCAAAATGTTCCTGTAACTACAGCACAAGATATGGCTGAACAAGTTCAATCTTTTGTACACGGTAGACTTGATAATCAAATGATTGATGCTAAATTTGCCATTCAGTGTAATAAAAAACAAACTATAAATTATGAAAAAGTGAGTAACACATTAGAGGAATTTATATGCTAAAATTAAAAATATCTGTTATTGGATGTGGATTTGTAGGCAAAGCTATTATTAATGGTTTTGATGAAACCCTATGTGACATAACTCCAATTGATATTAAATATGATACTACAGTAGAAGATACTAATCCATATGATGATATTTTTTTCGTATGTTTACCAACACCTATGAATGATGATGGATCAGTTGATGCCATGCTTGTAATTGAAACTGTTAAATGGCTAAAACTTAATAGAGCTGGACATATTGTAATAAAATCAACTATAACACCTAATGTTATTGACAACCTTTCTCACAATAGAGTAGTATACAATCCAGAATTTTTAAATGAAGTATCAGCTAACGAAGACTTCATTAATCCTCCTATGCACATATTTGGTGGGCATATTAAAGATACAAACCATATTGAGAAAATGTATAAAAAATATAGTAAATGTAAACCTTGCCCATGTCACCACGTGTCATTAAAAGAAGCAAGTTTTATTAAATATGGAGTTAATTGTTTTCTTGCTACAAAAGTATTATGGTTTAATCAATTCTATAATATAATACAAAAACATGATTGCAATTTTGATGAGATTACTTATGCAATGAGATCTGATCCAAGGATTGGTAATTCTCATACGAGTGTTCCAGGATTTGATGGGAAAATGGGTTTTGGTGGAGCTTGTTTTCCAAAGGACACTTCAGCATTTTTAAACTTTGCAATATCATTTTCTTTGTTAGATGAAGTGATTAAATCAAATAATAAGATTAGATCTGAATATACGATAGACGAAAGGGAGCTCAAACAAAATATCTCATTTAACAAATAACTTATGTACTTTATCGATATTATATGATATAATAGTCTAATAATCAAAGGAGATATACATGGCATCCATTATGGATAAACTCAAAAATAATTCTAAACTTAAAGCAACGGAAATTCTTTCTGAGTCTAAATTTTTTAATATAAAAAAACTTATTGCTACTGATGTACCAATGGTTAATGTTGCTTTATCTGGTTCAATTGACGGTGGTATGTCACCTGGCCTTACTGTATTAGCAGGCCCATCTAAACATTTTAAAACTTCTTTTGCACTGTTGATGGCTGGTGCTTATTTGCGAGAAAAGAAAGATGCTGTCATGTTGTTTTATGATAGTGAGTTTGGTTCACCTCAATCATACTTTGAGCAATTTGGCATTGATACATCACGAGTTCTTCACACACCAATTACAAACGTAGAAGAACTTAAATTTGATCTTGTCAACCAACTTGAAGGCCTTGATGCTAAAGATGATGTTATCATTGTTATTGATTCGATTGGTAACCTTGCATCAAAGAAAGAACTTGAAGATGCTCAAAACGAAAAATCTGTAGCAGATATGTCAAGAGCTAAACAACTTAAATCATTATTCCGTATGACTACACCGTATCTAGCTATGAAAAATATTATCTTGTTAGCAGTCAACCACACATATCAAGAAATTGGTTTGTTTCCCAAAGCAATAGTTTCTGGTGGTACTGGTATTTATTATAGTGCTAATAATATTTGGATTCTTGGTCGTCGACAAAATAAAACTGGTACTGAAGTTACAGGTTATGATTTTGTTATTAATGTTGAAAAGTCTAGATTTGTAAAAGAAAAGTCTAAAATCCCTATTTCAGTATCATGGGAAGGTGGCGTTGAAACATATTCTGGTTTATTGGATGTTGCAATGGCAGGTGGTTATGTAGTTAAACCATCTAATGGTTGGTATTCATCGGTTAATATGGACACAGGTGAAATTTCTGAGAAAAAGGTTAGACAATCTGGTACTCTTGAAAAAGCCTTTTGGGATCCTATTTTTGCTAATACTAACTTTAAAGAATTTGTAAAAAATCAATTTACAATTGGATATAAATCAGAAATTGATATGGATGAAATTCTAGAAATGGAATCATAATGCAATATATAGAAAATAAAGACTATGAATTTGTTCCAGGAGATGATGATGATTGGCGAATTAGATTTTTAACTGGAGATTTTATAGAAAGTGTCATACAATATGGTACTATTCGTGTGGAAGATGGTGAACAAATGACGTTTGACTTTCATGTAGAAACTACTCCAGATGAAACATTAAATTCAGAAAATGAAGAATTACAAAAACATGCTGGTGACATTTTGATTTCTATTATTGAAGATGCCATTGAAAATAAAGCAAGTGATCTCCAGATTAATGAGGTAAAATAGTGAATACAAATATAGAACAAGTTGTTCTTAAAAATATTCTAACTAATGAAGCATATATGAGAAAAGTTCTGCCCTTTATTAAGGCAGAATATTTTGAAGGGATTTACAGAGAACTCTTTAAGCAGAGTGGTAAGTTTGTTGCTAAGTATAATAAACTACCATCAGCAGAATCTTTTAAGATTGAAATTGATTCAGCTGATAATTTTAGTGATGATAATCATCGCCAAGCAATAGAAATTATTCCTGAACTATTCACAAAAGAGCAAAGTGATGAAGAGTGGCTACTTGATGCTACTGAAAAGTGGTGTCAAGATCGAGCACTATTTAATGCTGTTATGGAGTCAATTAGTATTATTGATGGTAAGCATCAGACGTTATCTAAAAATGCTCTTCCTGATATTCTAACCAAAGCACTTGGTGTATCGTTTGATACTAATGTAGGCCATGATTATCTTGAAGCATTTGAAGAACGTTATGAATTTTACCATCGTGATGAAGAACGTGTTCCGTTTGATATTGAATTACTTAATGATATTACGAAAGGTGGTTTACCACGTAAGACCTTAAATATTATTCTAGCCGGTACTGGTGTTGGTAAGTCGTTAGCAATGTGTCACTTTGCTGCGGCTAATCTTACCGATGGTAGAAATGTTTTATATATTACTGCAGAAATGGCTGAAGAAAGAATTGCTGAACGTATTGATGCAAATCTTCTTAATGTACAAATTGATCAATTAACCGATCTAAGTAAATCTATGTTTGCTGAAAAGGTTTATAATCTTTCAACAAAAACTAATGGTAAACTAATCGTAAAAGAATATCCAACTGGTTCAGCTAATGTTGGTCATATGCGAGCGCTATTAAGTGAACTAAAACTTAAAAAGTCATTTATGCCAGATATTATCTATATTGATTATTTAAATATTTGTGCTTCTTCTAGAATGAAAGGTATGGGCGGTGCTATTAATTCATATAATTATATTAAAGCAATTGCAGAAGAGTTTCGTGGATTGGCAGTTGAATTCAATGTCCCGATCGTATCTGCAACGCAAACGACGCGTAGTGGTTATGGTAACTCGGATGTTGGGCTTGAAGATACGTCTGAGTCTTTTGGATTACCCGCTACGGCAGATTTAATGATTGCTCTTATATCTACTGAAGAACTTGAGCAAATGGGTCAAATTGCGGTTAAACAATTGAAGAATAGATATAATGACCCAACATACCACAAGCGGTTTGTTATTGGAGTTGATCGATCTAAAATGAGACTATATGATGCTGAAGACTCTCAGCAAAATTTAATTGATGATACACCAGTCTTTGATAAAACAGCAACTGGTGAAAGATTGGCTAATACTAACTTTGATGGATTTAAATTATGAAACAAACTGAAGCAGAATGCCTTGTTGTAGCAAGTGAGGAATGTGCTGAACTAACCAAAGAATGTATGAAAATTTTACGATTTGGCATGAGTACTGAACATAAAAAAAATCTTATAAATGAAATGGGAGACGTTCAATGTATGCTAGATTTATTGGGTGATTATTTTGATATTTCTAGCGATGAAATGTTGGAAGCATCTATGGCCAAAAAAGAAAAACTAAAAAAATATAGCAACTTAACTGGAGATAAATAATGGGTAAAGAAACATCACAGGGTATTCACAGTACTGTGAGTAAATCAATTCGTAAGGCCATGAGGAGAGACTATATGTCTTCAGGAGATAGGTTTATGAATCAAATGAAAGCTCTATCGCAGGGTAGAGATGTAGTATTTACTATTGAAAATCCAAATAAAGCTGAAACAAATAAACGATTTATTAAACAACGGATTTCAGGTAAAACCTATGTGAATTCACGTAAAGGAACTTTTACGATGAAAGAAGTACAATAAAGCAATGGAAACGGTATTAGCATTTTTTATAGCAGGATTTTTTACTGGTATTGGCTGGTGGTCTGCTGAAAAAGTAACTAATAAAATTGATACACATTATGAACAAAGGGACGGACAAAATGAAAATTGAAGTTAACGATGATGCAGTATACGAATTGGTACATCAGGTTCTTATGCAAATGGAAGAAGATATGCCTCGAAGTAAAAAACTAACAAAAGCTATTAAACGAATTAATCATAATATCATGATTCCAACAGATTGGGAAGAAATGTATGACCAAGATTTTGTTGAATACGACACTGGAGAATATAAGTAATGAAGGCTAAATTGATAGGATATACCCAAGTTCATGATATGCCAGAAATTGGTGATGTTCAAGACCTTATTGCTTTTTGTGCAAGAGTATCAAATCCTACAAACCAAATTAATAGTGCGACTAGTGAAAAGCTTATTAAATATCTAATTAAGCATAAACACTGGTCGCCACTTGAAATGGCGTCAGCTACTATAGAAATTGAAACGACTCGTGATATTGCTCGCCAATTGTTACGTCATCGCTCATTTTCATTCCAAGAATTCAGTCAACGATATGCTAATCCAAATGATATGGATGAAACTTTTGTATTGTCTGAAGCTCGTCTTCAAGATACAAAAAATCGTCAAAATAGTATTGAAACTGAAGATGACAATTTGCAAAATGAATGGTGGAATAAGCAAATGGCTGTCATAGAAACATCTAAGATGGCTTATGACTGGGCAATCGATAATGGCATCGCAAAAGAACAAGCTCGTAAGGTTTTACCTGAAGGTTTGACCTTATCTCGTTTATATGCTAACGGAACTCTTAGATCATGGATTCACTATATTGAATTAAGAAGTGGCAATGGTACTCAGAAAGAGCATATGGAATTAGCTCGAGAGTGTGGTAAAGCTATTAGTAAAATCTTTCCTCTTGCTGAGGATCTAATTCAAGGAGAATAAAAATGGGCAAAAAACTTTCAACATATTATTCAGACAATGGCGATGATTATTGTGAAATACATTTTGATTATAAAGAAGAATACGCTTATATAAAATACTTCGATGATAATGGCATCAAATATTTTGAAGAATCTTTTATTAATAAATCTTTAAATTATGTTGAAAGTGCTGCTGAAAATTGGGCGCTAGGGCATAAAGTCCTATCGCCTGAACATAATACACAATACACGCTTGATTTTAGAAAGCAGGCTTGATATGGGATTAGAAACTGAAAATATGCAACTTACAGATAACGTTCGTGTTCAAATCTTACAAGAAGAGGTAAATTATTATCGTACTTTAATTGAACCTCATGATTGCGGTCATATATACACTACTATTAATTTTTTAAATGATCGTATTCAAAATTTGTTAGGTGGTAAAAAAGAGTGGCCTTTTGTAAAATAATGGTTTACTTTTTATTTAAAACGTAATATAATACGTATATAACAATAAATCAGGAAACTTAATGAAACTTAAACATATAGCAATGATGTTAGGCAATGCCGCAGTTTGTGGCATTGTCGGTTATGCTGCTTATGAAGGTACAAAGGTAGCTACTGAAAAAAAAGAAGAGGTACAATTACTCGCAGAACAAATGGCTAACGAATTAGCAATCGAGCAGGAAGCTATTCGAACAGCCCAAACAGAAGAAGTTAAGCAGATACAATGCTTAGCTACAAACATATATTATGAAACCATGGCGTCTTCTTTAATAGATTCTATGGCTGTGACAGACGTGGTACTAAACAGAGTTAAACATGAAAAATACCCTGGCACTCCATGTGAAGTAGTACATCAATCGTATTTAAATGATAAAGGTGAACCACTATTAAATAAATGTCAATTTAGTTGGTATTGTGATGGTAAGGCTGATGAGCCACAGGATGCTGAAGCATGGGAGCGATCAGTCAATCATGCTGTTACAATGTTCACTACTAGTAAATGGCGTGGAATAACTGAAGGTTCTACTCATTATCATGCAACATATGTAAGTCCTAGCTGGGCAAAATCTTTTACTAAAATAGCTCAGATGGGAGCTCATATTTTTTATAGAATGGAAGATGGACAATCATGAGAACACTTGAAGAGATTGATACAGTATGAAAAAACTAAAAAATAAAGTCACCGCATATAGAGTACATGAATATATCAGACTCTTTGATTTTCATAAACCTCTACTATCGCAGATGCCAGTCATTATGTTGATTGCAATGATATTTGGTATGCTCTTTCTTGCTATACCAGTAATATACTCAGAGGGTAGTCACTAATGAACCCAAGTGATGAAATAGTAAGACAGGAAGCAGAGAAACAAGCAGAGACTGCTTTCGATGGTTTTATGCTTTGGATGAAGCGTGGCACATTATACACATGCATCTTTTTAGGTATAGTTATATTTGGTTGTAATGCTGGCGTTGAAGATGACACATATCCTGCCTACAATGGTGAACAATATGCTCCTACTAATATGGGAGATAAGTAATGAGTGACCATCAAAATTATTCTACAACTAAAGATTTAGGTAAAGCTTTTGCTATTCTTGTGTTTTTAATTGTAGGTGTTCCGGTTCTTTGGTCTATGAGTTTGCCAGACTATCACGATTATTGTGTACAATCTGTATTACCTTGTATTGGAGGAGATAATTAATGGATTTATTTCAAAAACAAAAATTTACTTCACACGCTGGCATTCCTATGGAATGGAAAATAGAAATGGATGCCATATCTGATAAAGAATGGGATTGTTTAGCAGCAATGATTATGGATTATCAAAAAGAACCATTTTCAAAAGTTGTTGGTATTCCTCGAGGCGGTGTTAAATTACAAAATGCTCTTCAAAAATATTCTGAATGGGAACCAAAACATCCATGGTTGGTAGTTGATGATGTATATACAACTGGTACATCTTTTAGAGAATTTTGCACCACAAAGGAAACTATGTTTGCATACAAGTGGGTAGTCTTTGCAAGAAAACCTACAGATAAAGATAGTGGTGTAAGAGCATTATTTACAATGCCGGGTTATTAATGAGATATTATGAATTAGAGGAAATTAATTAATGAGTTTGACTTCAAAAAAATATTTACAACAATCAGTAGAACAATCTATCGATTATAAGTTTAATGAAAATAAATATATTGAAGAGTTTCAAAGATATATTGATAGTACATATGGAGCTCATTATTCCACTAATAAATTCCAATCAACTGAAGTGATTATCGACCGTGGCCATGGTACAGGATTCTGTATGGGTAACGTTGATAAGTATGCTAATAGATATGGTAATAAAGGAACACGTGCAGATGCTCGTAAGGACTTAATGAAAATTCTCCATTATGCTCTTATTCAATTGCACATTCATGACGAGGAATTGTAATGAGTGAAGAGTCAAGATTGATTTTAATAACAGATTTTATAGAACAAAAAATAAGAAAAGAAAAAGAATTAGAATACTATTTAAAAGAATTAGAAAAACTACAAACTAAAATTGGATACTTAAATCGAGAAGTTGGACTTACAAATCAAATAATTGATATGATTAAACACGAACAAATATACGATGTCAAACAAAATTTGATTGATAATGAAAAAGTCAAAACAATAGGGAAAGATTAAATGCGTATTGATAACGACATGAAGCTTGACTATAAAGATGTTCTTATTAGACCTAAAAGAAGTACTCTTGAATCAAGAAAGGATGTTGATTTAGAACGTAAATTTACTTTTTTAAATTATAGCCCAGATTATCCAAATAGTACTGAACCATATAATTATGAAGGCATTCCTATTATGGCAGCTAATATGGATGGTGTTGGTACATTTGAAATGGCAGATAAACTATCACTTGAATCTGCTTTTACGTGTTTGGTAAAAACTTATAGTGTTAATGATCTTGTAGATTATTTTGGTAGTGATAATAGTTTGCGTACTGAATATACTGCAATGAGTATTGGTATTAGTGATCAAGATCATGAAAAATTTAGAACAGTTTACGAGCAAGTTGATGACCAGTTAAAATATGTATGTATTGATGTCGCTAATGGATATACTGTGAGATTTAGTGATTTTATAAAAGAATTTAGAAGTCTTTATCCTAGAGTTGTAATTATTGCAGGAAATGTAGTTACAGCAGATCAAACACAGGAGCTAATTTTAAATGGAGCCGATATTGTTAAAGTGGGGATTGGTCCTGGGAGTGTTTGCACTACTCGGATTCAAACGGGTGTTGGTTATCCTCAGTTGTCTTCTGTTATTGAGTGCTCTGATGCCGCACACGGTCTTGGAGGCCATATCATTGCTGATGGTGGATGTACATGCCCTGGAGATGTGGCTAAGGCATTCGCTGCAGGAGCCGACTTTGTTATGCTTGGTGGAATGTTAGCTGGACACGATGAAGGTGGTGGAAAAGTTATAACAAAGACCTATGAAACAAATGAACTGATTAAAACAAATGATTCTTTTTTTGAATCAGTAATGGAAGAAAAACAGTTTGTACAGTTCTATGGAATGAGTTCAGATACGGCAAATGATAAACACTTTGGAGGTCTTAAAAATTACAGATCTAGTGAAGGTAGAACTGTTTTAATACCATATAGAGGTGCAATTAAAAATACTATTCAAGATATTCTTGGTGGAATACGTAGTACTTGTACATATGCAGGCGCTTCTAACCTTAAACAATTAAGTAAATGTACTACATTTATTAGATGCACTCAACAATTTAATAATGTCTACGTTTAAATCATATATATAATATTACAATCAATTTAATGGAGATAATAAAAGATGACTGATGAAATTCAAGATGCTGAAGTAGTAGAAAATACAGGCGTTGATATTCAAATTAGTATGAACGACCTTATGGTTATGAGAGCAGTATTAGAAACAGCTACTACAGCCGGCATTTTCAAAGCTGCTGATATGTCAACAGTAGGCGGTGTTTTTGATAAACTCAATCTAATTGTAGAAGACTTCATTAAGAAAAACCCACCACCAACAAAAACTGAAGGTGAGTCTGCGCCTGCAGCATAAATTATTTTTTGTCATGTAAATTTTATAAGGAAACAGCATGGCTAAAAAAAGTAAAACACTACAAGACGATTCTAAGTATGCACATTTAGACACTGATGGAGATGGCATTGTTTCTGATGAAGAAATGGCGCAAGCAGATAAAATAATGGATCTTGAAGCAAAACGTGAAAGAATAGAAAACGAAGATAAGAAAGAAGATGCTCAGCGTGGTATGGCATGGTTTGCTCTTGCTGGAATGCTTCTTTATCCATTCGCTGTTCTTCTTGCTAATTGGCTTGGTTTAGAATCTGCTCCAAATATTCTAGGTGATATGGCCCCAACATACTTTGTATCGGTTGCAGCAATCGTAGCAGCATTCTATGCTAAAGAAGGTTATACAAAAGGTAAATAATATTACAAAGTGAATAGTATATTATGAAAATTGGAATAATTAGCGGCGGGTTCGATCCTTTACATTCTGGTCATATCGACTATATTGTAAACGCATCGACCCGCTGTGATTTTTTATACATTGGTCCAAATAGTGATGAATGGTTAGTACGTAAAAAAGGTTCTTTCTTTATGCCATGGAAAGAACGAGCATATATAATAAGAAGACTAAAACTTGAGTGTGATTTTCAAGTAGTAGAATTTAATGACGATGACGGATCTGCAAAACATCTTATAAGTATGGCAGATAGTTCTACTATTGAAAATGGTCATGAAATATGTTTTATGAACGGTGGTGATAGAACCACTACAAATATTCCAGAAGAAAATATGACGATATCAGATAAAAATACTTTATCTTTTGAATTTGGTGTTGGTGGTGCTCATAAGAAAAATTCTTCAAGTAAAATACTTAGTGATTGGAAAACCCAAAAGACTGAGACGAGATGGGGGTTCTATCGTGTACTCGATGATAAGAATGTGTTTAAAACTAAAGAGTTAGTTATTGATCCTGACAAATCATTATCAGACCAAAGACATAAGTACCGTACTGAACATTGGTATGTTTTAAAAGGTAAATTATGTATGATTACTGAAGATTATGCTGGAGATATGAAATCAACTATAATGAAACCTCATGATACGATGGTAATAGATGCTGGAACATGGCATAAAGCAATTAGTGTGGGTAATGAGCCATGTCATGTTATTGAGATTCAATTCGGAGAAAGATGTGAAGAAAGTGATATTGAAAGAAGATAGATTATGCAACATTTAGTATTAGAAACAAATGTTAAGGGAGTTGGTCTTGGTGATAGAATAGACTGGTTGTGCTATGCTAATATGTTAGCTGAACAAGCTGACGATGATTGGATTACTATATACAAAATGTATTCACCTCATCCCACACAGCCTGCTGAGTTTATTGGATGGAAAGAATTAAGTTCTTTATATAATAGAAATATGATATTAGAAATGTCGGATAATTTTCATGATAATTTAAAATTCTTAAACTATACTCGATATAGTGTCAGCGCTAAAGATGATGTTTATCAAAATCTGCTATCTTCACTAGGTGATTTTCCAAAAATAAAAGTAAAAGATTATTCAAAAGAAATGCCACTACTACCAGAAAAATTTATAACAATGCAATGGGATGCTGGTCAGTTACGAAGAAGATGTAGTGAAAATGAAGTAATGCGGATAGTTAATTTCTATAAAGACTTAGGATATAAAATTATAGGAGTTGGTGGTCAGGCTAGTAATGTTATGTTACAAAATGATTTACACAAAATAGCATATATAATGTCAAAAGCTGATCTTCATGTAGGCGTTGATTCTGGATTTATGCATCTTGCAAAAATAGTTATGCCATCTAATAAAATACATGCATACACTAGCAATTTTGCTCATCAATTTGTAAGTACTCAATTACAAAATGTATTGAAGGCTGGTGCAATTCTAAACTATTCAAGAAAATAGACTTTGCAAAATATTATAATAGATGTACCATTTAGAGGAATCGCTTTAGGTGATAGAATAGATTGGTTGTGTACAGCTAATATGATGGCATTAAGAGAAAATGATAGTCATGTATTAATACATAAAGAAAAAGAATTTGTTGGTTGGGAAGAAATTAGTTCATTATTTAAGCCTATCGAAATGACACTTAAATTATCATCGAGTCTGAATAATTTAAATTATATAAATTATTATAGATATAATATTAGCCAAGAAAATAAAGAATACCAAGATTTATTATCATTTCATAAAGATTTTCCAAAAATTAAAGTAAAAGATTATTCTGAATATTTTCAAGATTTACCAGAAAAATTTGTAACAATGCAATGGGATGCTGGAAGGCCTAATTTAAACTCAATTCGTTCTAATGCAAAATTTGGAAATAGAAGATGTAGTACTGATGAAATTATTCGAATTATTAATTTTTATAATAATTTAGGATATACTGTTGTAGGCGTTGGCGGTCAAGCTGAGAACGATATATTAAGAAATGATTTACATAAAATAGCGTATATAATGTCAAAGGCCGCATTGCATATAGGCGTTGATTCTGGATTTATGCACCTCGCAAAAATAGTTATGCCATCTAATAAAATACATATATACACTAGTAATTATATGCATACCGACACTAGTATTCATTTAAAAAATGTATTGAAGGCTGGTGCGGTTTTAAATTATTCGAGGAACAAATGAAAGTAAATGTAGAAATTAGTATGGGTGAGTATTTCGATAAGATTACTATTCTAAAAATCAAGCAAGCTCACGGAATAGGTGATAATAAAGAACTTGATATGCTATTAAATATTAAACAAGACAAGACTAATTCAAGTACAATAGATTCTCTTGTTGGAATATTGTTAGCTATTAATAGTGAGTTATGGGACATTGAAGATGGTAAAAGACAGTGTGAAAAAATTAAAGATTTCGGAACTAAATTTATTGAGCTCTCTCGATCAGTATATATACTAAATGATATGAGAGCCGATGTTAAAAGAAAAATTAATGAATTGACTAACTCAGATTTTATTGAATATAAATCACACTCAGTGGAGTAATATTATGTTATCAGAATTGAAAATGTTGCTAGCAGATGATAATAAACTTGCGGCAGCGCTTAAATATGTGAATCCAAGAAAACCTAAAAATGTATCGTTGAAAAGAATTGGCTCTCCGCATGACGGCGGATATATTATGATTAATGATTGTATTCATACATCAAACCCCGCGTATTCTTTTGGTGTTGGAAGAAATGTTTCGTGGGAATCACATATGTCAAAAGAATATAACTGTGAGATTCATATGTACGATCACACTGTTAATGGACATAATAGTAATGATCCTAATTTAGTTTTTCATAAAGTTGGGATAGGATCTAGTAATACTGATAAATTAAAAACAATAGAACAAATTATAAAAGATAATGGTCATAGTGATGTAAAAAATATGGTATTACAATGTGATATTGAAGGAGCTGAGTGGGATATTTTTACGAGTTCTTCTCAGGAAACGTTATGTCAGTTTTCATTGATGACTATTGAATTTCATTGGTTAGGTGATATGTTAACAAATGATGTAAAACATCCAGATGGCTATGATAAAATTGTTAATACATTTAAAGCTCTAAGAGAAAATTTTACTCCATATCATATTCATGGAAATAACCACGCTAGATCATTTTCAATAAATGAAAAAACATGTGCTGAAGTTATTGAAGTTTCTTATGTACGAAACGATCTAGTAGAATTTACAGATGACGACGTTATATTTCCAACTAAATTAGATAATCCTAATAATGTAAATGGAAAAGAAATAATGTTAGGAAATTTCAAATGGTAACAGCTCTTATAACAGGAATTACTGGTCAAGATGGTGCATACCTTGCAAAATTGTTATTGTCAAAAGATTATGAAGTATATGGATTTGCATCACGAAGAGTAAATCAGACTTATGAAAATTTAGACTATCTTGGTATTACTGATCAAGTAAAAATTATTTTTGGAGATATGACAGATCATTCAAGCATTGCTAACGCAATTAAAACAAGTAATCCAGATGAAATTTATAATCTTGCTGCAATGAGTTTTGTTGGATTGTCTTGGCAAGAACCTATTCATACTGCGAATGTTGATGCGCTTGGTCCATTATATTTACTTGAAGCTGTTCGAGCTCACGCGCCTGAGGCGAAGGTATATCAAGCATCTACATCAGAAATGTTTGGTAATAATTGGGAAGAAGATCTAACTCAAAACGAGTTAACAGCATTTAGACCAAGATCACCATACGGTTCTGCTAAAGTATTTGCTCATAATACTATGGTAAACTATAGAGAAAGTTTTGGATTACATACCTCATGCGGAATTCTTTTTAATCATGAAAGTCCTATTCGTGGTAAAGAATTTGTTACTCGTAAAATTACAGATGGTATAGCACGTATTCATTATGGTCTACAAGATAGCATTGAGCTAGGCAATTTAGATGCACGAAGAGATTGGGGATTTGCTGGTGATTATGTAGAAGCAATGTGGATGATGCTTCAGCAAACAGATCCAGATGATTATGTTATTGCTACTGGTAACACATGGACAATTCATGAGTTTATTGAAATAGCATTTAAATATATTGGCATAACTAACCCTCTAGAATATGGATATATAAAACAGAATCCGAAATTTATGAGACCAGCCGAAGTACCTAATTTATTTGGTGACCCGCGATATGCAAATAGAAAGCTAGGATGGAAAGCTAAAACAAGTTTTGAAGACTTAGTAAATATGATGATGAAAGCAGATATGGAAAGGTACGACAAGTGAAAAGATTAATATATCAGGTTTATTTAGGACGTGATTCAAACACAAAACTGTACAATTACTGTATAAATTCCGTGATGGAGTATTGTAAACTTCACGGCTTCGATCATAAGGTACAAAGAACTCCTATTCTCATGATCAAGCCAGACTTATTTTCTACAAATAGAAATAAGAATGCATGGGAAGAACATGGTGGGTTTTTGCCTATTTATGAAAAACAAAATGTTTTTAATTATTTAGATGAGTATGACCAAGTTTGTGTAGTTGATGGTGATATTTGGATTCGTCCTGATACACCGTCTGTCTTTGACAATGTTGATATGACATTTGATTTCGGAGCAGTATTTGAAAGAGAAATTCCTTTAGATCCTAAGTACAAACAAAGAATGACAGATTATTCTAAAAATTTACTTGGTCAAATACCAGAATATAATTGGGATTATAATCCAGCTGGTGAATTCTTCAATTCAGGTGTTTTAGTATACAATTCCGAAAATATCAAAAAAGCTTTAAATGGTGATACACCAAAAGAATTTGTCAGAAGACCAGAGTTTAAACCTTTTATTGATGGAGATGGATATTTTAAATGGCAAGGTGATCAGATAATGTTAAACTACTGGTGGAAAAGAGATAATCTAAATGTCAAACACTTAGATTGGAAATGGAATACTCTATTTAATCCTAAGTGGGGCGGAACATTGTCAGAAAAAGCAAAAGAAGGTAATTTTATTCATTTCTTTCAATCAAGACAATTAGCTGAATTAAAAGATCATCCTGAAAAACTTGTAGAGTTAGTGACATGAAGAAACTAATATATCAGGTTTGTATAGGACCTAAAAGCAAATTATATGAATATTGCACAGAATCCGTAAAAAAATACGCTGAAAAAATTGGAGCAGACTATATTATTCAAACAGAACCTATTCTTAGAATAACTCCCAATCCGTTCTTAAATCAAAGAGAAGGCAAAACTGGCGGTTGGAAAAAAATAGGGTATATGCCTATTTTTGAAAAAGAAAACGTTTTTAATTACTTTAAAGATTATGATATGTGTTGTGTCGTGGATGCTGATATATACATCAAACAAAACTCTCCAGATATTTTTGAAGAATTAGATCAAGACTTTGCAGTAGGAAGCATATATGAATGCGATTTACCAATCAATGATCAATATGCTCAAAAAATAAATAGTTACTCAAGAATGCTTTCAATGTTTCAATTAAAATGGGATATAAAGCCAAGAACAGGATATTCATTTTTTAATTCTGGAGTAATGCTATATAACAGTAATAAAATGATTAAAATTCTAAAAGGAATGAGCCCTAAAGAATTTTTAGATCAATATGAATTGCAAGACTTTATTAATGGTATAGGACCATTTAAGTGGCAGTCTGACCAGATGACTTTGAATTATTGGTTTAAGAAAAATAAAGTGGATGTCCAAAGAATGAATTGGAAATGGAATTGCTTATATACTACAGTAAATAATGAAGATTTAAAAAATTCTTATTTTATACACTTTTTCTTAAAAGATCATCTACCTAATAAAGGTGAAAATGTAGATGAACTAAGAAAGTTAATAGAATGATTTTAATATCTCATCGAGGAAATATTGATGGTCCTAATCCAAAGCTAGAGAACTCTCCTGAATATATACAATTAGCTATGGAAAAAGGTTTTGATGTAGAAGTAGATGTATGGTATAAAGATAACAATTGGTGGTTAGGTCATGACGAACCTACATATAAAGTGCCGTTGGACTTTTTTTTCCATGGATCTATGTGGATACATGCAAAAAATATTGAAGCCTTGTGTAGATTTGAGCCGTGGGGTTTAAATGCATTCTGGCATCAAAACGATGATTATACTTTAACTGGTTCGAATTATATTTGGGCATATCCAAATAAATTAGTACCAGAAGGTTATAAAACTATTGCTGTTATGCCAGAATGGCATGATACAGATATAAGCAAATTTGAAGGAATTTGCTCTGATTATGTAGGGAAATATAAAAATGATTAAATTAGTTTTATTCGATTTAGATGGCGTCTTAATTGATGCAAAGAAACTCCATTATGATGCCTTAAATATCGCTTTAGGTGATAAATATGCAATTTCTGAAAAAGAACATACAAGTACATATGATGGATTAAAAACAACACAAAAGTTAGAAATGTTGACCGAAAGAAAAAATCTTTCTATTGATTTACATCCTCAAATCAATGCAGAAAAACAAAAGATTACTCTTAGTTTAGTTTCACAATTAAAACCAATTGATGAAATTGTTAAAGTATTTAAGTATTTAGAAAATAATAATTATAAGATTGGTGTGTGTTCTAACTCTATTCGAAGAACAGTATTAACAGCATTAGCTAAAACAGAATTAATGGAATATTGCAGTGTCATTTTATCAAATGAAGATGTTAAAAATTCAAAACCTCATCCTGAAATGTATTGGAAAGCAATGTCAATAATGGGTGTATTACCTGAAGAAACAGTAATTGTTGAAGATAGTCCTCCAGGTTTACTTGCCGCACAACGCAGCAGAGCAGCATATATAAGAGTAGATAACCCATTTGATGTGACAATGGATAAAATTATTCCTAATTTAAAAGGTAATAAAATGAATAAGAAATGGCAAGATAAAAATTTAAATGTACTTATTCCTATGGCTGGTGCAGGATCAAGATTTGCAGATGCTGGCTATACCTTTCCTAAACCATTGATTGAAGTACATAATAAACCAATGATTCAAGTGGTAGTTGATAATTTAGGATTAGATGCTAATTACCATTTTGTAGTTCAAAAATCACATCGAGAAAAATATAATCTAGATACTCTATTAAACCTAATAGCTCCGAATTGTAAAATTATTGAAGTAGATGGAGTTACTGAAGGAGCGGCGTGTACGGCTCTTCTTGCAAAAGAATTTATTGATAATGATCAACCGTTATTCTTTGCAAATAGTGATCAATGGACTAATTGGGATCCTATGGAATTTATGTATAATATGCAAGAAACGGAAGCTGATGGTGGAATATTAACATTTGAAGCAACCCACCCTAAGTGGTCATATGCTAAAACTGATGATAATGGAATAGTAACTGAAGTTGCTGAAAAAAATCCTATTTCAAATAATGCAACTGTTGGATACTACTACTGGAAACATGGTAAAGATTTTGTACACTATGCAGAACAAATGATTCATAAAGATATAAGAGTCAATAATGAATTTTATGTATGTCCAGTTTATAATGAAGCAATTACAGATGGGAAAAATATTAGGATTGTTCGTACTCCTGATATGTGGGGATTAGGTACACCCGAAGATTTAGATTATTTTATTAAAAATCATAAGGAAAAATAATAATGTCTGATTTACTAACTAAACTTGGATCGATAAACAAATTCAACAAACTAGGTTACGAAGTTGGTATCGGTTCTATGTATGGTGCTATGGATATCAAAAAAGCAAGCGGCAGTGGTAGTTATCCACAAAATAATATTGAATATTGTAAATTACTCAAAGAAACAATATCTGAACTAGGTATTAAAAAAGTTATTGATTTTGGATGTGGAAATTTAGAAACATATAAAAATAATATTGATTGGGAAAAAGAAAAAACAAAATATCTTGGCTATGAAATAAACAAATACTGCTTAGAATATTTACAAGAAACATATCCGCAGATGACATTCAAACAAGCACATCTAAAAACAATGCCAACTGATAAAGCAGATGCTATAATCATAAAGGATGTATTCATTCATTGGTTTGATGAAGATATTAAATGGTTTATACAAGAAGCTATGAAGCAATATAGATATATTATAACTTCTAATGAAACAACTGGCCAAGGATATGAATCTAAGCACGGTAGCAGAAGACATGCACCAGGCCCATGGAAGGTTTACGGAGACCAATGGAAAGATAACATACAAGATCAACACCTTTACGGATTCAAAGTACTACCATACAATATTTTACCTACAAATAAAATAATAAAATCTCAAAATTGGACAAGTAATAATACAAAAACATTTATTGTTATAGATAGCGAAAAATAATATGAAAGTTGCAGTTTGTGTTTCCGGAAAAGTTAATAGTGCTTATAATTTAATTAAAAGAAATAATAACGTATTAAAAGAAAAATTTCCTAATGCAGATTTTTACTATGCCACATGGGAAGATCAAAAAGAAATTTTTTATAGAAATTTTCCTAATGATAAATGTTTTATTTTTAAAGAACCAGATATTAATTATCATCCATACTGGCCAGAAGATATTATCTTAAATCCGTATTTTGAAGAAGCTAAAAATTATATAATAAGATCAAATAATGTAGAATGGTCAAAGCATCACAGTAAACAAATATTAATACATGCTTGGTTATTAAATTCAATTACTGAAAAATATGATGTAATAGTTAGAACTAGATTTGATGAATTTATATGGAAAGATTCTCAAGCTGATTTTTCGCCGTATGTAAAAGACTGTTATGATAATCAAAGAGCTATAGGATTTGCTGTTACACGTAAAAAAGAATTTAAAAATCTTTATGAATCAAATTATAAAGAAAATCCTAAAATGAAATGGAGAATACTAGATCAGTTAATTATTCATCCTAGGAAATTGTTAAATATTGAAGAAGTTATTCTGTTGCACGATAGTAAAAAATTGTATCCAGCCGAACTAGGATGGTGGCAGGTTTTAAGTAAAAATTGTAATAATAATCATAGAAATATTCATGGTTGGACCAATCATGATAAGAATGTATTACCAGAATTTATAGAGGAAGGTTAACATGAAAAAAATTATATTACAACATTGGATTGGCGAATTAGGAGAACTTGAAAAACTTTCAAATAAGAATATAGAATCATATGCAAAATATTGCGATGCAGATTATAGATTACTTAGAGGCACTTTTATATCTGGATTAAGTCCACAAAGCCAAAAAATTCATATGTTAAATGAAGAGTTTGATGAGTATGATGTTGTGGTAATGATGGATACTGATATGTTTACTCGTAAAGGTAAAAGAAAAAATATATTTACAGAAGAAACAGGTATAGGTAGACATTACGGAATTCAAACTAGTTTAATACAGGGAATAAAAAGATCACACCCCTTTTTAGCAGATCCTTCTTATGCATATTGGGGTGGTTCTATATATAGAATAGATAAAGATATAAGAAAAAAATTAAGAGCAAATATGAGAATGAACGAAATGGTACAGTTTAACAATGGCTTTAATGATGAAGGTATCATGCATAGATTAGCCGTATTAAGTGGCATAAAAAATAATAAAAAATGGTATATGGATAGACGGCAATGGAATCATGAAAGTTTTGAAGAAGAAAGAGATCAAGCGGAAATAATTCATATTAGACCTAAGGTTAAACCTGGTGGTCCAAAAAAACCTAAAATAGAAAATTATAAATCACTAGTAGATATGGGTATATTATGAAAGTAGCAATCTATCAATTCTGGGACGGGAATGTAAGAGAATCTGCTCTGGCTGGTGTTAAGAATATGAAGTCTTATGCCAAAAAAATTGGAGCTGATTACAAATTTGAAAATAACCCTAATTGGTTAAAAAGAGATTTAAAAATAGACTTTGGTGGTTATAGCGCGCATTTTGGAGCTTTTAAGCCTGTATTTAATTCAGAATGGGACTCATATGATAAAATTCTTTTTGCCGATACTGATGTTTTTACAATAGAAAATTTAGAAGAAAATATATTTGATCATTTTCATGGAGAAATAGGAATTTGTGAAGAATCTTTTCAGCCTAAGCAACGTCTAATTACCGCTGGTAGAATTACGTCAAAGCTTGATGAAAAGTGGGCTAAGCTATTAGAAAAAAATTATGGAGTTAAAGTTCCTAGAACCAAAGAAAATTTAGTTAGAGTATTTAATTCAGGCGTCGTATTATATTCTAAAGAAGGTAGAATAAAAGCGCAGAAAGAATTTGAAAAGTTTGATAAATATGTATCTATGATTAGATCTTCTGGTTTACATTCTTTTTATGCATCTGATCAGCCTTTCTTACACGCAATGATGTTTGCAAAAAAATTTAATGTTCAAGAAATGGATGATGGCTGGAATAGTTATGTTCACGGCACTGCAGATATCTGGCAACCTAAAAGAAGAATAGTTGATCATAGAACAGAAAAAACAAAATTTGTGCATTGTCAGTTTCCGGGTGCAGATAATATGAATGAAGAACAGCTTCTAAAGATTGTAAATTTAAGTAGAGATAAATGGGATTACGACATATAATGGATATATTTAAATATAAAATATTTGGAATAGGTTTATCAAGAACTGGCACTACAACTCTAACTAATACTTTAAATAAAGTTGGATATAATATCGTGCACTACCCTTCTAATAAAATTCAAATATTTTCAAATGCAAATGATGGATGTACTGATATACCTGTTATTTTACATTATAAAGAATTATACAAATTCTTTCCAACTGTTAAATTTATATATACAATTAGAAATAAAGAACAATGGTTAGATTCTGTTGTTCCATATTTTGATAGAAAAAGATCATGGAAAGGAATGTCTGGATCTCCTCAAGAACAATTAAGAACTAAAATTTATAGTCAGCCTTTTCCAAATAGGCAACAAGCTAGTGATTCTTGGGATAGACATCATAATGATGTTATGGAATTCTTTAGTGATAAACAAGATAAATTATTACTATTAGATATAGTTGGCGGAGATAATATCGATAAATTATGGAAATTTTTAGATATGAATGATAATAATTTACCGAAAGAATTTCCCCATGACAATAAAATGGGTTTAGGAAAATGAAAATACTTATTTTTGGATTACCGGGCAGTGGTAAAACCACACTAGCAAAACCTTTTGCCAAACTAATTGGAGGAGTACATATTAATGCAGATGAAACAAGGCATAAGTATGATGATTGGGATTTTAGCATTGAAGGGCGTATAAGACAAGCTCAACGTATGCGTTATCTTGCTGATGGAGTAGTTCTTGCTGGAAAAGTGGCTATAGCTGATTTTGTTGCACCTACGCACAAAACCAGAGAAGAATTTGGTGCTGACTTTACAATATGGATGGATACAATAAACAAAGGTAGATTTGAAGATACTAATGTGTTATTTGAACAAGATGCTGAAGTTGATTATCATGTTAAAGATTGGTTTGATAACACTCATGATCAATTGCTTCCAGTAATTAAAAGATGGATGGGCCGAAATAATGTTCGATCTTAAAAAACCGACAACCCAAATGTTAGGGCGGTGGCAACCCTGGCATCAAGGTCATACTGAACTATTCAAACGTGCTTTAGCAGAAACAGGTCAAGTATGTATAATGATACGCGATGTAAGTTTCATTGTAGGTGAAGATGCAGGCGCAGGTCGCACTGCCGCCCAAGATGACAATCCGTTTAGTTATGATTATGTAGTAGAAGAAATTGAAGAAGGATTAAGACTAGCGGGCTTTACAAGAGGTACAGAATATGTTATAATGAAAGTACCTAATATTGTTGATATTAGTTATGGTAGAGGCGTAGGTTATACTTTTACAGAACACGATCTTGGTAAGCAAATTCATAATATTTCTGCAACAAAGATTAGAAAAGAAATGAGAGAAAAGGGTAAACTATAATTGGATACTACCCTCCCTTTAAAGAATACTCTTTATTATACCACATGTACTCAACATTGTAAACCCCATAAAGGTAATTAAATGAAAGCTTTTTGCATTACTATTAAGGATAATCCAATTTCAGAAAAAGGATTTAATACGTGTTGGCAAAGTTGTAGAACCGCTGAAAACGATTTTAATGTAAAAAGATTTAATGCTTCAACAGAAAATACCGTTAAAAAAGAAATAATTGATTGGGATCTTGTATGGAATTATCCATGGGAAGGCAAAGTCAGTTGTATAGCAACCGGTCTTATTAAATCAGCATATCCTACAGCTGTCAAAACAAAACGTATGGCCGCAGCGGTATCTCATTTTCGTTTATGGACTGAGTGCTTTGAAAAGAAAGAACCAATTTTAGTTTTAGAGCATGATGCTTTTTTTATTAAAAAGTTAGATTATCAGTATCTTTTAGATTCAAAGTATGATATAATAGGTATTAATAATCCGCTTGGTGCAACACGCCGAGCTCAAGCATTTCATGATATTATAAAAAAGAATAAGAAAGATATACAGCCAGTTCCAACTATCGACGAGTTCAATATTCCACAAGGACTGGCTGGAAACTCAGCATATATAATTAAACCTTCTGGAGCTGAGAAGATGATAGAACTCGTCTTCAAATATGGCTTATGGCCAAACGACGCTTTGATGTGTAAACAATTAGTAGATAAAATTGGCGTCACTAAAACATTCTATACACGAGTTCAAGGATTAACTAGTACAACAACGCAACATTAATTTAAAAAAGAAAGAGAAAAACAGAAATGAAAAAACTTTTAACAATCGTAGCAGCAGCCATGCTAGCAACAAGCGCATGGGCTGGGGATAAAGTTAAAGTAGGGTTCGTATATGTCGGACCAACTGGCGATCATGGATGGACATATCGTCATGATATTGGTAGACAAGATGTAGAAGCACATTTTGGCGATCAAGTCGAAACATTTTTTGTAGAGAGTGTAAGTGAAGGACCAGACGCAGAAAGAGTCATTAATGCTATGGTTCTACAAGGTGCAGACATTATCTTTACTACTTCATTCGGATATATGGAAGCCACTTTGAAAATGGCTAATCGTTATCCACATGTAAAGTTTGAACATGCTACTGGATATAAGCAAGCAAAGAATATGTCAAGCTATGGTTTGCGGCTATATCAAGCAAGACATGTTCAAGGCATTATTGCTGGAATGATGACTAAGTCTAATAAGATTTGTTATATCGGTGCATATCCAATTCCAGAAGTAATTCGTGAAATTAATACGTATTTCATGGGTGCTCGACGAATGAATCCTGATGTTGAAATGGATATTATTTGGGTAAATACTTGGTATGATCCAGGTAAAGAATCTGATGCTGCTAAAGTTCTAATGGCACAAGGTTGTGATATGGTTGCACAGCACACTGATTCACCAGCTCCTATGCAAGCTGCAGAGCAACAAGGCAAGTTTGGTTTTGGACAGGCTTCAGATCAAATTGCGTTTGCTCCAGAAGCTCAGTTGACTGCAACTATTGATAACTGGTCACCTTATTACATTCGTAAAGTACAAGCTGTTATTGATGGTAACTGGGAAAGTGAAGATTATTTTGGACATATGAATGAAGATGTTGTTCAAATGGCGCCATTTACTAATATGCCAAATGGTGTTCGAGCTATAGCACAAAAAGTAAAAGATGCAATTTCAAACGGTGAGTATTTTGCATTTACTGGTCCTATTAAAGATCAAGCAGGCGAAATTCGCATTCAAGCTGGTAAAGTAGCTACTGATGGTGAACTAAATAGTATGAATTATTATGTTGAAGGAATCACTGCTCGATTCCCTGATTAATTATTGAAATGGGAGGCCTTCGGGTCTCCCTTACTTTGGAGAGAATATATGATTCCTGTAATTGATTTAAAAAGCTCAAATGTTTTAACACAAATTGAAGATGCTTATACTACTGTTGGATTTGCGGTATTTACAAATGCTCTTGATACACAAGACCAAACCGATATAAATTGTTGGTTTGATGAAATGAAATCATTCTTTGAATTAGATCAAGAGACAAAGAATAAATATCCATATGAAGGCGAAACTAATTTAGGATATAGCGTTGTAGGAGACGAAAACGTAGATCCTACCGCTCCAAAGGATATGAAAGAAAGTTTTAATTATAATAATCAAAGAATGCCAGATCATTTGTGGCCAACTGAATTAAACGGATTCAAGGCAACAGCTCTTCAAAGTATTACTATTGCTGATAGACTTACACTTCGCATTCTATCACTGTTTGATAGAATTTTAAAATGTGATTCTACTTTAGTAGATACTCATATGAAACCTTTCAATACAACCAGAGTTATTCACTATCCAGCTTATACTGGACCTCTCGAAGACAGGCAGATGCGCATTGGCGAGCACAGCGATTATGGTACAATTACGCTTTTATGGCAGATTAATGATGTTCCAGGTTTAGAAGTTCAAGATCTTGAAGGTAAATGGCATCCAGTTCCGTATGCGTCAAATGGAGTGGTTTGTAATATTGGTGACTTGTTACAGCGATGGACAAACGACTATTTTAAAAGTACTAAACATCGTGTAGTTAACAGCCATATACATAAGACTAGATACAGTATGCCGCACTTCGTTGATCCTACACCTGGTACTATGGTTAAGAATTTGATGGGTGGTATTGATAAACATGAACCCATTGAGAGTCTTGAGTATTTAAAATGGCGCCTTTCGCAAAGTTATTAATATGATAAAAGCTTATGTAATTACAATAATGGATAATGAAAGATCTTTACAGGTCGCAAAACGTTGTGTTAAACACGCAGCATATTATGGCATAGATGTAGAATTATTTAAAGCTACTAGTCCAAAAGATAAGCCAATTAAAATGCTAAAAGATCGAGGCATTGAACCTGCCGGATTTACTGAAGTATATTCAAGACCAGAGAGATGTATGAGCGCATTTCTTTCTCATCATAGATTGTGGGAACAATGTGCTGAAGAGAACGATGAACCATATATCATTTTTGAGCACGATGCTATTATGACTGGTCAATTAGGAATAGTGCCGAGAATGCATTGGGATGCCCCAGTTTTGATTTCAATTGGTGCTCCATCATATGGCAAATTTCATACTCCATCTAAATTAGGTTTAAATAAATTAGTATCTAAACAATATCTTCCAGGCGCTCATGCGTACATGATTAATTCATCAGCCGCAAAAGCTCTTATTACTCGTGCTAAGATCGATGCATGTCCTACAGATGTATTCATTCATAATAATCGCTTTGATTTTTTACACGAGCTATATCCATATATAGCCGAAGCAAAAGATAATTTTACTACCATTCAAAAACAACAAGGTTGTTTAGCTAAGCATGGATATGGTGAAGCATATGACATTATTTAAAAAAGCATTTCTTACGGGATGCGATGAAACAACTGAATGGATGCTACCTTGGTTTCTTGAAAACTACAGTAGACATAATGACACACCTTTAATATTTGCCAACTTTGGAGTCTCAAAGGATTGTTTAAAAGCTATAAAAGATAAATCTAAAAATAATCCTATAAAACATATTATTGATATGACT
>Ga0302126_10000257_pt1 | contig 36439 bp, 51 predicted proteins | sample CB4_20m_MG_FD_203108 | JGI IMG/M metagenome (GOLD analysis project Ga0302126, IMG submission 203108) | Marine microbial communities from Western Arctic Ocean, Canada - CB4_20m | ecosystem: Environmental > Aquatic > Marine > Oceanic | place: Canada: Western Arctic Ocean | collected 2017-09-24 | reverse complement strand
GTTTGATCATCGTAACCATACCCATCGATACCTGTGGTAGAAAATTTCAATTGACCCATACCACTAAGGGGAGTAAGAGGGGCATTATTTCGAATCGTAAGTCTAGCCGCGGCTGTAATTTGATTTACTACAGGTAAATTATTTCGAGGTAAATTATAATATTCTCTTTCTGGGTCAATTACTGCAGTTGTATCAAAATTTGCAAATATATTAATTTCGTTAGCCATTTATAATATTTATAATCAGCACTGAAATCTATAGAAAAAACTATTAGTTAACATAAATATAAATATATTATGGCAAAGAAATTCTTAAATTTAATAGAAAATATTCAAAAACAGATGAATAGCGGCTTCACTACCGGTGGTTTAGTTAAATTAGCTAGTGATTATAAATCTAAAGAGGGTTATAAGAATCAAAATAAAGAACAGCAAAAATATATTGCTGATTATTTTAATTCAAATGGTAATTATAAAGTAAAAAATATATCTACTGAATACCCTTCATCGGCACCAGGTAACAGTGATAATAGGGGGAATTTTTTCTATATTACTGTTGCAAAGGAATTAGCTAATGGTTTAACAGATCAGCAAGGTCAAGTTACGGTCACGAGTGATATGCTTGAACCTATTGATGCCGATATCAATAGGACGCCAGTTGACCCTGATACAGTATACGACAACAAGGTACAAATTGATCCAAAAGAAGCAGAAGAGAATGAAGAGCAACAACAAACAATGACACAACAAGGGGATAGCCTTAAAAAGACAAACCTCTCCAACGCACGTCAAAATACTAAGATTCCTTCATCCCCAGCGACTAAATCACCCGCAGTTAATGAAAGTTATACTTCGCAGTATATACCAATTAAAGGTTAATTTTATGAAAAATAAGGACACTCAACTAATAGAAGAAGCCTACACACAAGTGCAAGAAGGTTTCGGTGACGTTGCTAAAAGCGGTGCTAAAATGGCTGGTAAAACGATTGGTAAAGTTGGATTAGCAGCAACTGGAGTAGCAGCAAAAACCGCCGGTATCGGACTTGATGGTTTAATGAAAGCTTTAAACTACCTTACATCAGAGCAGCTTCAAAAACTTGGACAAGCTGCTTTAAATAAAGCAGATCAAATAAAGATTAGCGACGAAGAAAATTGCTAATTCTAGATATCGATACTATCTTGATCTGATTTTTCAGATTTAGAATTAGCAATTCTCTCTAGTTTCTTTTTCGCACCGTATACTTTAGCAGCTCTACCTCCTACAACAGCTAACTTAGTTGCTGGCCTTGCGAGTTTACCTAATTTACGGAATTTTAATATTTTAATTACATCTGCAAATGGTATTAAAGATATAGCGGATATACCAGCGTTAACTATATGTTCTTTAGCTATATCATTCTCTTTTTTTGCTAAAGCTAATCCGGATCTGAGTGCAGATATTACGACATTTACTGTGTCTGCGGCAGGGCCGACACCTAATATAGGATCTAGACCAAGTACATCAAGAGCTGTTTGAAGATTGTCAACTGCATTGCGTTTTCTTCTTTCTTCACAAACTACATCATATTGTTCAGCTATTAGGTTTAAATCATGTTTCATTTAATTATTTAATTAAATCTTCTCGAGATTGACCCAGCATGCAAACGCATTAATCTCTTTATCTAATACAAATACGTCTTTATACATATGATCTGAAATAGTAACTATATATTGACGTTTTTTATTATCATCTAAACTAGAAGCGTATACATAATTTAAGTACTGCTTCATTAAGTTATGGTAATCACCCTGAAACTCGTTTTCATTTTCAATTAGATACTTTCTTAGCTTTAAAGAATCTTTAGATATAATGTGCTTATGTATAACAATAACTATATCTTTACTATCTACACTATGGTCAATTGTAAAGATATTACTAATAGTAGCTTTTTGAATACTATTTAATACTTTACGAATATCAGGGTAACTTTGTTTAATTACATTCACAAAATTAGGTTTCTGATCAGTTTCAATCTTAATACCTTCCTGCTTCACTATTTCAACAACTCTTTTAACTACATCATCAAACGGAGGCATTAAGTCGAAGAATTGTGTTCTACTTTGAATAGCAGGTATAATTTTATGCTTATAATTTGCTGTAAGTATAAACCGAGTCATACCACTATATTCTTCCATTGTATTACGTAGTGCGCGTTGCCCGTCGAGGGTAATACCATCAGCCTCATCTAAGATGACTACTTTATGTTTCCCATCAAGAGACTTAGTCTGACTAAAGCCAACTACCTTAGAGCGTATCGTATCAATACCATTTTCATCAGAAGCATTAATATAAAGGTATTGACACTGTAAAATATCATTTACTAATATTCTAGCTAATGTAGTTTTACCTAAACCAGGTGTACCAACAAAAAGCAGATTTGGTATCTCTTCAGTAATAGATTCAAAATACTTTCTATTACTATCAGATAATACCAAATCTGATAACGTTTTAGGTCTATACTTTTCTACGTATAATTTATTAAACATTATTTTTTCTTTTTTGATGGCTTTGTAACAGTTACTGTTACCGTCTTTCTCACCTTCGCATTACCGACTCTTCTTTCGGTTATCTTTTGTCTTGTTACTTTTCCCATAATTAATTATATCAGAGTTCCTTTTTTTATTACCACCCCAGTCAATACCATCGTAAGAATCTCCGAACTTCTTCAAACTATGACCTTTTCGCCATTTATCTCCTTTACCCATTACTTACCAGAGGAACCGAAACCTGCATCTCCACGTTGAGCTTCTTCAACACTATCAGACCACTCAATAGTTGTATCATAAATTTTTTCAATTTTGATCTGAGCTACTTTATCACCTTTTTCGAATACATACTTTTCATCATTAAAATTATACATCTTAACTGCGCAATCCCCTCGATAACCATTATCCACTTCACCTAAATGCGGTTGTAAATTATGTTTAAACCCAAGACCTGACTTTGGTTTGATTACGAAACCGTAACCTGGAGTTATATATGCTACTGTAATACCTACAGGTACAACACCGCTGGATATTTTAACATTACCTACTGCATCTGATTTACTTGGTCTAATAGTAGTACCTTGAACAGCATACAAATCAAAGCAATTATCCCCATTATGAGCTTTAGTAGGTAGTTTAGCATCTGGATGCGTCTTAACAAATTTAATTATAACTTTTTCTTCCATATATACCTATTATAATATATTAGTTTAATTATTCAACTAGTTGAATAAATATTCTTACAATGGATAATGATGTAGATATTGTTGTTGATGATTTACTTTCTCAATTAAAAGGGGTAAACGTTGCACAAAAAGAATTAGAAAACCAGGATTTTAACCTAGATAAAGAAAAATTAGAAGATTTTTTACTGCAATATTCTGGTAAGTTAATTAAAGGTAGTGTTGATTACGTTGAAGATGTTAAGCAATTTATTACTTCAGCTCCAGATTCTAGAGATGTAGATGCTTTAAGTAAATTAATAGGAGCATCTGCATCAGCTATTGAGAGTTTAAATAAAATTCTTTTACAAAATAAAGCTAATGAAGCTAAAATACAAGTTAAAGAAATGGATATACAAAGTAAAAGGGAATTACAAGATATCAATAACGAAAAGGCTGGTTTAACTATTAATAGAGAAGAACTACTTAAACAATTAATTGATGATGCTAAAATAATTGATGTCGACGTTAGTAAAGATTAACCTCCTGAAAAGGGTTTATTAATAGTCGTAGTCGTGTATATATTATTGTTGAATATATCTAAAACGTTTTGTACTCCTTCAATATTATTTTGATAGCTAACTAGGTATGATTTATTATCTGGTTGTTCTCTTATATTTAAATTTTTATAAAACGTAATAAGGTCTCCTAAATTTTCACCAAATACTTCAAATATTTTACTTGTTTTTAAGTTTACTATATTACCCCTATTTAAAGATTCAAAATTATCGTAAACTAAATTTACACCATGTGGGGTTTTTGAAATATTTTCAACACTATAACCAGCGATATTTCTCATATTTCTTTTTAATAACGCATCAGTTTTAAGAGACATTTTTTTAAAGTTTTTTAGCACGTTTTTACTAACTTTATTGAACATTATAGGAGGTAAAGTAACTGGTGCACCGGATGCTTCTAAATTATAAAATGTATCAAATATTGGGGTATTGGTTAGTCCTAAATTATGATTAATCTCCAAAGTCATACCGATATCATCAGAATAGTTAGAAAAAACACTTTGGTCTATATTGCTAACATTTTTTAATATAACAACTTTGAATATGTATAGTAAATTTTGAAATTTTTCATTTAAATATAACTTATAATTATTTGGTAATTCGGCACCATTTATTATCATATTCGCATTATTTAAGTTAATGTATTTTTGAGTTAAATTCTTCAATACATTATCTGAACTTTTAGTTTCATCTAATTCAATAAAATAATTAACCACATCTAAAGAAACATCTTTAAAAATGTTTAATAATTCTTCACTACTTTCATAGAAGCTTATACTACCATTAACAACGGTATCTGAAAGGTCTGGTAAAATATTTTTTTTGTTAAATGCCATTAGTCTAAATCCTCATTAAATTCTAAATTATCAAAGTAATAAGTTTTTACTGCGAATATCCTATTAATATATAAATCATCTTTTATAAAATTGTGGTCAACATTAATTATAAAGTATGTACCAAGAAATCTATCATCAAATTTATTTTTTGGATCCATACTTGACCTGTCTAAAGAAATAAACTTACCAGCTTTTCTAAACATTTGACCCTTTAATGTTATTTCAACCCCTAAATTAGACATTATAGTATTTTTAAGAAGTTTATTTAAACCTTTACTTATACGTACGTTTTCGTTACCACCATATAAGTTATAGACGTTTTCATAGTTAAAATTTAATTTTTTAAGATTAGTGTTAATTTGAGATGGAAATGGCTTGGTTTTACCGAGCATATTTTGAACGTAATAATCATTAAATTTATCTTTAGAGTTTATTACGTTACTATCTTTTTGCATAATATTAAAGGTTTTATCCTTATGATTATATTCATGTATAATTTTAGTATTAACCCTTTCATTTAATATATCAAAACTAGTGTTGTAAAATTTAACATCTAAAGCTTGACTTTTTTCATTAAAGCTAGGTGCATTCTTTGGAGATCTACCACCCTGATTACTAACTTTCAAATTACCAGAACCTGAAATAGTAATTTTTTCTATTGTATAAGTACCACTATTCTCCCCATCGTTTGCTCTATCGAAAAAACTTTTTGCATTTATTAAAGTATATTTACCGGTGAAATAATCTTTTTTTAAAATACTAAAATCTTTTGAATCTAAATTACTAATATGTGCATCATACAAATAGTTTAAATCGTCCATTGCTTTTTTATATGTATTGCTACAATAATTTATTTTTGATAAACCATTTTCAAAATCTATATAATTTACATTTTTTGATCCGCTGGTAGAACCATCAATATAAAATATATCTTGATCGTTTTGGTTTAAAGTAAATTTAAGTATTTCCCTTAGCATTATACCAGTATAATTACCACGTTCATCGTTATCTAAATTAAAAATAGGTACTCCAGATAAAGTATTAGTTTCAGAAACCTTCAAAGTGTTAATTGAATTAAAATATATATTTTTTTCTAATAATTTTCTCTGGTCTAGGTCATATAATTTTAATTTCTTATATAAAACTCCTTCTATAATAGTATCAGTATCTTCAACGACGGTAAATAAGTTACGTAATGAAAACACTGTATTATATTCTTTTTCTTCTTCTAATTTATAATCTTTTTTAGTACTTTTTAGCGGTATTATTTCTAAAAATAGTACATCCCTACCATCACCTCTGAATGTAAACCCATTTTGAGAATTTAATGGTGTTGGTACGGTTCTTTCAATACTATGGTTATCATTATAAAGCATTATTTCAGCTTTTAAAAATGGGTCAAATAGATCATCAGTTATTGATATATTATAAAGAGAACCTTTTGATAGATCTAACCTTTCACCATCAGGATTTAAAAGGATAGCTTTTATATGATAAAATTGACTATCAATTTTAAACGAATTAGCTTTCGCTTCAGCCCCGGTTAAATTGTTTTTAATATAATCTTTTCTCATTATAATTGTTTTTCAATTGAATCGAGAATTTGTTCGATATATTGAGGTTTTAAAAGTCGTACCTTTTTACCATCGGGTAAATCTTTAATTGGATTAGTTATATTATTTAAAACTAAAATTACCCACCACAAATCAATTGTACCATACGCATTATAGGATAATGTCGTTAACGGTGTACCTTTAGGTAATATAACGTGATAAAATAATCTTTCGTCAATATCATCAGGTATAGATATTTTTTTAGTTATATTATAATAAAAAAAGTTTTTTTCACCTGTATTATACAATTTAAATATATTTTCATAACGAGTTAAATCTAAATTACTTAGTTCATTTATATTATTTTGATATTTACCTAACATTAAACTTCTCCTTTCTCTCTAACTTTTATGATTGGATCACCTAAACTACGTATTAAGAAATTTTTAGTTTCCTTATTTAAACCTACAAATGAAAGTTTAACATTATATGCATCTGGTATAATCGAATTAATTTTTGTTCTGTCTCCTAAAGATTCATTATTACCTACATCTCCAAAACTAGGTATATCAATTGCCATTGTTCTTCTGTTACCAATAAAATCTACCTGTATCTTAGATATATAGCTATATGGCATATAGGCCATACCTTCGATATAAAATTCGTAAATAACTGGTAGTTCTAATAAATTTCTATTAACTCTTCCTGGCTTATTTTGATATATTAGACCAAATATAAGTTGCCAATTTCTTTTAATATCATCATAAGAACCTGTATTAAGTAAAGGAAATGTTATATCAAAAGTTCTACCATCTTGACCAAACTGATATTGTTTACTTTGTTCAACATATACACCAGGTTTATCCATGAAAGCTAACCCACGCACTGCATCGAAACCTGTTTGTAAGGTTTCGGATATAGTATCTAACCCTGCTAACTTTTGAGAATCTTCAGAGAATGTATTATTTGCCCCGAGATAATTATCACTTAAGTAAGGTAGATAATATTTAAACCCGGTATCTTCAGTATAATATAACCCATTATATGGTTTAAGTATATTATCTACTTGATTAGCATTAGTTAAAAACCCCGCAGCCTTATCTTTAAGTCCGTTAACCGCTGAACCTGCCTTTTCAGCTCCCTTAATTAATGCATCTTTTACCCCAGGAAATGAAACCCCTGAAGATTCTAACGTGTCATAAACATTTAGTTGTTCTGAACCTACTTGAACATTACCAGATTTAACTCTATCAGCTCCTGTTTCTATTACATCTGCCCCGGCTAAAATACCATAAAAGAAATTAGCTAAAGTTGAGTTAGTTAATAATCTTTTTTCTTTTATATATGCTGCTGGTATATCTTGTCTAGACGATTTTGGACTTTTTGTCCAAGGAAAATCACTTATCACATCTATTGGATCTGTAGAGCTATTATTAATTTTACCATATATTCTACCATCCCCTGTATAACTAAAAGGGTCAACAGTATTTGCAGTACCTCTTGTTAAAATAGGAAGTATTTTATTTTCGTCAAATGTAAAACTGTATAGATCAGGCATTATAAATATTTAATGTTAGTGGAAAACTATGGTAAAATTTAATACCCCATTTGTAAAGATCTAAAAGCATCTCCACTTTGGTTAAAATTCTTTAATTCATTTGATTGAGGGGCTGGTGAGGATGAAACTGAACCTGTTTTTTCTAATATTTGTCTTAGTAATATATTTTGTTCATGCATTAATTTTAAGGCATCATATTCTACATCTATTAACTTACTTAACATTTTAGGTGTCTTATTTAACGCTTTTCCTAAAGGACCACCATCTTTCATTGCGTATAAAGTATCTTGAGAATCTGGTATTACAACTTCCCCTTGTTTCGTAATAATACCGTCCTCTATATTTTTGGTCATCGCTCCCGGGCGGTCAGGTGCAATGCGGGGTAACCCTCGTGCGGCAATCTCTTCTGCTGCTGACATACCTGCGTATTCACCGTAAATTTCCTTAGTGTTTGCATCTCGAGCTGAGTTTATCGCTTCCATATCGTCGACGACCGGTCCTAAATTTATCCCTAATGCATCAGCTACTCTACTTCTTACACTAAACCCAAAAAGAGATTCAGGTAAGAAACTTAACATTTTCTTTAATAATTTATTCTTAATCGGCTCGAAGAAATCTTTCATTTGACCGAATGCAGCTTTATAACCAGCTTCTGTTCTTCCTCCAGCTTCTTCATCGTATTGACCGAAAAAGAAGTCTCCGATAGCTGCTAATACTGGCATACCATTTCTACCAATTTGACTTAAACCTCCTTTAAAGTCACCACCAAACACTTTAACTATACCTTCGTAAATACCTATAAAATTTTTCATAGGAAATTTATCTTTAATAGGTGCAATCAAAGTACTTATAAAATCCTTACCTTTTCCTGCTAAACTACTAATTTTTGAACCTATACCAGATGACATATCATCAACCGACCCTTCACCACCAAGAAATAAATTATTAAATAAGTTCAGTACATCAAAGATTGGAAAAGCTGTAACCATTTTACTAATACCTGATGAAATATTACCTGAGAATATTTCTTCAACACCAGTACCTAATGCTATAAAATTTCTTAAAGGAAATACACCCTTCATTTTTTCGAATATTTTACCCATAAAATCTTTTAAAGTTCTTGATTTAGCCTCTCCGAGAGTTTCGCCTTCTTGTTGTTCAGTGTTAGCACTTAACATGGCACTTAAAACATCTATACCTATTTGTAACGGTAACACGAACGGTTGTGCACCAGGTACAAAATATAGTAAACCAGTCAAACCACTAACCAAATCAAACATACCACCGACATAATCATCATTTTGAAATGCAGAATATGCAAAGCCGAAACTTATTAATGATCCTATAAGTGGTATTTTTTTAAGTAAAGGTTTCATTAAAGTACCTAAACCTTTAGCTGCTAATTTTAAACCTGCGGATAAACCACCTTTACCTATAACTTGGAGAGTGTCTTGCATACCACTACCACCGTCAGAAAAAATACCACCGACTAAAGCACCAAGACCACTGAGTATTAATAAAGCAGGGCCAAGCAGTTTCTTTATAAAGTCAAAACCACCTGAAATTATCCCTCCTTTTTCTTCACCTGCTTCACCAGGGCCTAGTACGGCTAAATCTTTTTCAGCATTTCTACCAAAATCGGTAACTATAACAGGTGTAACTTCTTTAACTAACTTTTCCTTTTTATTAGGTTCAGTTTGGAATAGTTTACCACCACCTTTACTTGCACCTATAGTCTTACCGATAGCTGATTCTAAGGTTTTTAACCTGTTATCAGTATCGACTGAGACCTTTGAAATTATTCCGAGTGCTTCCCCTATTGTAGCTTCTGCCATCAATATTATTTAGGGTAACTATTGTACTATAAAGAAGTCTGCAGTTATATTAATATTTGTATCAGTCTTCGGTATTTTACTTAAATTTAATTCTAAATCCCTAACTTCATTGATATACTTTAGTATATCCTTTAATTCATATGTATTAATTTCATTAATGAAATTCAATGAATTATCTAAATCATCCTGTATATTAATAGTTGTTTCACCGAAATTAATTTCTTCGATAAATTTGAGCATTTCATATACATATAAATCACTTATTAAAAGGTTAATAACCCCATCATCAAGTTTTTTATTTTTATATTTTTTAAGTAAAATTTTATTAATTTTATTATCAATTTCTAAATTAGGACTTTTAAGTTTAAAAGTGAAATTTTCAGTAACTACTTCTTTTGCTTCTATTACTATTTCTTCTTTATTTTTTTCGATAACCTCTGAAATATTGTATGTATTACTATCCTCATCCTTATATTCATTTGAAATCTTCTGTCTAAGAGAAAGTGATATATTGACTCTATCTAATGTATTTAGATCTTTAATATCACCTATAAAATTCTCTTTAATTATATTAAAAAAAGTTACGTTAAAGAATAGAACAGATAAACTAGACGAAAAACCATTTTCAATAATAGATTTTTGTTGTTTCAAAGATAACGGAGAAATTTGTAACTCTTTGTTATTTGAAGGAGAGAAGAAATTTAAATTTTTCCTTAAATTTTTAATTTCATTTAAAACGGTTTTAAAATTATCAGACATATGTATATATATTTACTGCTGGTTTAAATTTATACCAGTCGAGGATGAAGATTCTTTTTGAGCATTAAATTCCTTTACTATTTTATTATAAAATATCTTCAACTCTGTAAAACTGTAATTTTTAAAATCAGCTGTATTTAAATTTAACTGCTTTATTAAAATATATTCAAAATCATAAAGGTTTTCTAATGAAGTGTTAAAAATATTTTTTAAAAAATATAAAACATCTCCATTATAAACTGATAGCTTTGTATCTAATACTTGAATAGTACTTTTTGTTAAATAATTACCGCAATCCGTAACAATTTGGGAAAAATTTAAATCGGGAATATTATCCAATATTTCTTCCTTTTGATTCAAGGTAAAATTACTAAAGTCTATTTTTTTACCATTTAAATTAATGCTTTTTAAATTTTTATATAACTCATTAGTTAAATCTGATATAAAAAAAGTATCAAAATTTTTGAAAGCTAAATTTTCTGATGTTAAATCCCTTTCTTCTATATGGGTATTTTCTATTATATGTTGGGTATTTAGTTTATAGTTTTTATCATTATAAATTAGATCTACATCTTCTCCTAAAATTAATGATCTGATATGTAACAAACATTTTAATTTATCAAAAGCTGTAGGTTTTTTTTCAGTAAAAACATTATCCTTGTATAATTTCTCAAATATTTTATTTAAAACTTGTAGATCATCAGTTAAAAATGATTTAACCAAATTTTTATATTCAAAATAACTTAGTTCGGTTATTTTGTAATCATCAAAGTAATATGAGTTCATTAATAAAAGGGATTTATATTTTTTAACATCTCATTAACGCTGAGATATAGATTACTACTTATTTCATATTTGTCAAATGTCCAAGTTGTGTTAAAATTCTTTACACCTTCATCTTCACTATTAGAATAATCTCTATTAGAAATAGATGTTGGAACGCAATTATAAAATCTCCATGTTTTTCTAGGTATTTGAGATAAACCTTCTTTACTACGTGTATACTGGACAATGGTTAAATTCGTTTTTGGGTCTTTTAAACGTTCAGCCTCATCTTCAGGGTTTCTTGCTACTAAACCGTAGTGAGATGCCATAATAACCCATGGTCTTATAACAAAGTCTACAAATGATGTATTAGTTTCCCGTAAACTTAAATTAAAATTACCAAAATTACCTCTATTTTTTAATACAGAACCAGCTATAAAACCTCTATTATTAGGTATTGTGGCCTTATCTGCTATTACCGAATCGTCTGGTATACTAAACTGATTAGCAAATATACAACCTACCATACCTTGGTTTTTAAAATTAGTAGTAGTTACTTTAGGTAAATTAATATCAAATCCTGTTGAATTAACTACCGGTTCTAAATTACGTAGTACTTGGGTTGTTAAACCTGCTGGAAAGTTATCAATTAAAACTATAAATTGAGTGTTCAACGGTATAGAAGTACTCCATTGACTTAAACTGTTTAAAAAAGAGTCCCTAAAGCTTATTAACGGTGTACCAGGTAGATTTGTACCAAATAACGATAAACCAGGTTGCGCTAATGTACCACCAACTATATTATTAACAGGGTTTGATACCCCCCTGATAACATTATTAACTGAATTTAGTATTTTAGTAGGCATTTATATATATTTATACAAAAAAAAGCTCTCACGAAGAGAGCTTTTAATTTCAAATAAAGAGTTATTAAGCTGTTTGTCTAAAATAATGATAAGTTAATGTAACGTCAAAATCTAGAACCGTACCATCTTGCGTAACGTCATACTGTAATTCACCTACACTTTTAAGTGCAACACCAACTAGTTGGAATTGAGATATTCTATCTAATTCTTTATCAAGCAAAGCTAAATCAATAACACTATCAGCAGTTGGCATAAAGTAATTACCTGTACTATCTGCATCATTAAAAGTATCATTTAAAACTTGTAAAAATCTATTTCTAAGATCGTAACTTTCATCACATCTAAAAGTAATAGTATACCCTTCACTTCCTGTATATTTTGTAACACCGGGTACATTAAAGTTTAAACCCATATATGGAACTGCTTGTGATGTTACTTCTTTACCGGGCAATTTAGCTGTCTTAGCATAAATTAAATCATCTTCGTCGAAAGCTATCTCAGTACCGTTACCAAAATTAATGTTTAAAACTCTGAATAGATTATTTCTTGCAAAGTCCTTCGCTTGGGCTTGGGTATAAAAATTTTGTATTGTTTGTCTAGTCTGTGCCATGGTTATTAATATTTATTCATTTATACCAAATTTAACCCGTTAATAATAAGTTAAGATTAAATTAAAGTGCTGCTATTCTAAGTTTAAATGCTGCAAAGTCTGCACTTGCTGCTACTTCTGTTTTTAAAGTTGCTAAAGGAATGCGCGCATTAATGGCATTGCCACTAGTGGCAATTGCAGCTGTATTTGTATTTACTTCACTATGTAATTCATTAACTGCAGTAGCTAAAGTATTTGCAGTTGTAGCTAAATTAGCTGATCCTATTTTATTACCAGATAATGTAAGATCAAGAGCAGATACACGAGTAACATAAGTGTAAGCGGTTAAAGCCGCGTATTTAACATCATATAAACCATCACCGATTTCGGCTTTAAAAAAATCAGTATATGTGCATAATGTTGCAACATCTGAAGTTACACCTGCAAGATTTATATCATCTACATCCGCTGAAAGAACTTGAAAGAAAGCAAAATTAGTATCAATAACAGTGCTTATTGCATTAATTGATGTGGTTGCAGCAGTAGCGTCAAGAGAAAGAGCGTCTATAAGCACTGTATTCGCGTCGACACCACCTGAAAGAAAAGTAATATCACCAACATTCTCTGCTGAAAATGAAGCAACTCCACTATCTATTCTTATTATATCATTACCTACTAAGTTAGCATAGGTAATCTTTTTTGAAGCATCGGCATCAGATGCACCAGCATCTACTATATATAGTAAATCATTGCTAGTAAATTGAGCAATATTCAACGTTGGTAAATCTGTTAATTTTCTATTAGGCATTTTATGTTACTGATTGTAGTACTCCATTTATAAAGTTTAAAGTTCCACCTGCTGTGGTTATACTCTGAGTTAACCCTCCGGTAAGAACGGTTATTTTAGTATAAGCTGTCTCAGCATACTCAGTAGTTTGCCATAAATCTTCAGTCTCTGCTGAAAGGACTTTGACCTGACTCGATAGCACTGCAAAATCTGTTACAAAGTTAGTTAAATTTAAAGTTATATAAAACCCAGATAAAGATCGTACTTCTGCTGTAAAAAGATTTACGTTATCATTTAAATTTGTAATAATACCATTTGTACCACTTAGTAGATCATTAAACGTTATTCTATTAGACGTACCTGCATCACCCTTAACAATATATAGTATATCATTATTGCTAGGAAAGGTTAAAGGTGCTAAATCTGATACTTTTGTATCTGCCATGTAATTATTTAATTAAATGACTTTGTTATTAAACTAATTCGTTAAAATCTGTACCTGTTTTTGTTGCGTAGAAGTTAACTAATATAAACTCTGCTGCTCTCGTTGGCTTTAAGTATATATCAACTCTTAATTCATTGGAATCAATAATATCAGGTGTATTGTTTCTTTCATCACAAATAATCAGATAATCGTATACTCCTTCAGTATTTTTAACATTCTCAAAAATAGGTGTCAACGTATTGACTACTCGAGTTCTAGTTAATAAAGTATTTGGTTCAAATACAAAATTACGAACTGTATTTTTAGTAGCTTTTTCCAAGTATATGAATAAACGTCTTACATTAATTCTATCAAACGCACTCGGTAATTTTTGAAGTGTTTTCTGACCGAATACAACTGGCCCTTCAACTGGGAACGAAGGAACTGGATTAACAGATATCTTATATAGTTGGTCTCTTTGTTTCTGCGTTGGAAATAATGCTAGTCCAGCTGCTCCTGTCAATCTACCTCTAGTAAATCCTGCTGGTGCAAACCATGGATCAAAAGCTGAATCTGAATTAGCCATTATCGCTCCTAGATAACCTGATGAAGGGCAATATGATAAGCCTCCATATACCGAATCTGTGCTTTGTATCCACTGACCATACGTCGCTGCATAACTTGAATTAACTTGACTTGCAAAAGCTTTGATCGGGTTAAGTACGTCTCTAGAGAAATTCTTATTACTATCTTGCAGTGTTAAGAAACTATCCCCTGCTACAAATATTGGTCTGGGTAGATCAGCAATGAAAATATGATCTTTTCTTCTAAATTCAGCAAACGTTACAAATCTAGTTATAATATCATTCCATAAAGCTCTGTAGTTCATAGTTTGTGAAGATCGGGTTGTGTTATCTGTTCTTGTTGTTCTAAACCCCTCGATAGCTGAAACTGCTACCGTATCATCATATGAACCGTTAATACCGCTTGTAACCATCGTGGTTGAATAAATTGTTGATAAACCACCATCAATTGTTATATCTATATCAAATCTTTCTGCATTTTCTACAGTATCTAATAAACGATCTAATTTTTGAGGTACATTACCTATAATTTTTGTACTTAAATCAGTAGTTGCATATGAACCTAAAGCAAATAAGCTATCTGCATCACCTAAAGCATTAAAAGGAAATGACGTTGCTAACATCGTTGCAGTTGATGCATTAGTTGCACCGAATTCAGCTGATAAATTATTAACAATTGAACTACCATTAACTCTTTTAGTGTTAAATCTTATTTTTGTGCGAGGTTTACCATCTGGATCTAAATATGTTGCTTTAGTTCTGTTACTTAAGAAATCATTAACCATTATATCCATTGTTGGTAGCTGATTTTCTGTTTCAACTCTAAATGGTACCGGTACACCACCTAATGGGTCATTAATCTGTCTATGATAATCTAGTGAACCGACAACTGTTTCTTCTAGATTTAAAGATAATCTAATTGTATTATTAGTTGTTGGTGTTGATCCTAATTTGAATAGTCCAATTGATAAAGTATCGTCGAATTGATTTCCAGCAATATCGAAATCAGTTAGATTTTCCATTTGCTCAGATATACTATTCGGTGTAACCCCAAACGTATCCTCACTATTATCAGTCGGAGCTGAAAGGACATTCTCGAGCCTGGTTGAGGGTAAATTAATAAACGATTCAGGTCCAAGTACATTTCGATTACTGCTAACAGTATTAGCTAATGTTTGGATACTTCTAATACCATCGAAAGGTGTTGCAGGATTTAAATTTGTATTATCAATTGCACCTAAGTAAAACCCTTGGAAATTTTGGTCAATCGTTGTTTGAGCTTTATTGATAACAAGCATTGCAGCTTTACCGAGATCTTCTAATGAACTAAAATCTGTTGATGATGTATCTTTCCAAGTAAATCCATCGTTTTGCTGTATTCTAAAATATGTATCTTGATCAATGGTAAAGTGTTTCGGTTCACCGAGAAGTACTGAACGAATACTACTTACTGCTCCGGTATTTGTAAAACCGGGTAGGGTGGTAACTCTTTTTAAGTCGTTATCGATGGAAACTGCTGAACCAGGGTATGCTAAAACACTATAATTATTACCGAATCCAATACCTCTATCAACACCGTAAGGCATTCTATAAACAAATACATTTGCTGGACTATTAAACAATGCATTAGCTGTACTTGTTAAGTATAATTCTGCAGGAGCAGTTGGTTCACCGTAAATATCAGCAAATTCACTACGTGAAGTTACTTGAATAACTTCATCAGTTGGTCCTTTATCTGCAAAACCTGTAATTAAAACGTTTGTACCTGCAGGAACTACAGGTCTTATAGATTGATCGATTTCTCTAATTTCTACACCGGGAGATTGAATTGTACGTGCCATATACTATTATTTATAGCATCCCGTATGAAGATTATACCAATTCAACTAATAACTGAGAAAATGCAAATTCTAATGTTGTTTCTATTTCTCCTGATTCTCGATAATTAAAATTAATACCCCCTAAATTAACAGGGAAAGCTTTTGTAAACATGAATTTAACTTTGTTTTTATCAAATTCATCTTTAGCATATAGTGTAATATCGGTTTGATATAAATCGGTAGGTGTAAGAGTGTTTGGATTTCTTCTTTCTTTAGGGGAAACATTAGGTTTATTAAATATACCTTTACCATTAAACGTAGAAATCTTTTCATCGTTCATTAAATCGAGCCATTTATATAATACCCAATAATTATTATATTCATTATCAATAGTAAAATTAACAGTTACATTTTCATAGACTGGTCTTGTATGTTTCGACACTTTCATTGATTGACCAGCATAATATAAGCTTTCTTCAGGTACTTTTATTTGTGGTACAACTGTACCGTATACTGAAAACTGTAAACTATTTTCTATTATACCAGTATTTTTTCTACTACCTAAATAATCATTACTAATGTCTTTAAGTATAGGCGGTAGACTTAAAACAAGTAAAAACTTATCTAATCTACTTTTATTAAACTGTGATTGATTTATTGTCCCCATACCTTAAAGCCTTGCATTTGTAATTGATCTATTTCACTATTAGTATTAGAAGCGTTGCCTATAATAACTGGTAGTGTGCTGTTAGTCCCGCCTTTTTCATTGCTATATAAAGAAGTTGGGTCCATAAAATATTTAATACCAAAATCCATTTGTTGCAGTTCTAAAGGTCTATTATTTGTATCTTTTTTAACTACATCAAAATATGTTTCAACAATATCATTATCTAGTATAATCAGGTTCCACATGAGTGAGGTGACTAAATCATCGTGATACCCCTTCTTTGCATTCCATGTACCATTCGCAGCTTTTACATAGTTTTTTAATTCTTTAACAGTTCTGCTATCATTTATTTGTACTGACTCTAATTCATTAACCCAATAGCGCATATTTGTAACTGCCTTGTATTTCGTATTAGTATGTGAAATTATGCCTAATTGTTGTTTCTTTCTATTAGCCAATGAACCACCCCATGATACAATATTTTCATAATCGTGAGTATTTTTAAGTATATCAACTACCTGACCACCGCTATTATTTCTTTCAACACAAACTAATGGGTTACCCCAGTGCTGCAATATTTCATAAACCTTTTCAGTGAAGTTATATGGTGATATTTCATTGTTATGGTATACTGCTACTTGTTTAATGTTGGTTAAATCGGTATAATCTAATATTTGAACTACTGATGCATCTTTACCTAACCCTTCAGCAGTATCAACGCTTGCTATATATATACCGTTTTCTGAAGGCTCATCCCATAAAAGATATTTACCATCATCGAATACAAATTTTGGTTCAGAAGTTTTACTTTTAAGTTTTTGAAATAATTCATCATTAACTGAACTTTCTCCTGATGAAATAAATTCACAATTAAATTCTTGCTCAAATGCTTCTCTACTACCGATACTATTGATAGTTTGCTTTCTCCATTTTTCATCTCTACCTGGTACTTCATTCCATAAAATTTTATCACACGCCCAATCATTTTCATTATTTTCAGCTCCTGAATATAATTTGTAAAAAAGATTATCAGTACCATTAGCAGTTGATGCAATAAAAATTTTAGATTTCTTTGAAGAAGAAACAATTGGATAAACTGATTTCCAGAAATCATCTACTAAATGTGGCTCAATAAAAGCAAGCTCGTCAAGTATAAGACAATTTACCGATTGACCACGAGCAGCAGTACCAGTTGTGGTAGATATACCTATTTTTGTACCATTGGCTAATAATATAGATGTTTTACCATATTCTTTAACACCCGGTTTTAACCAGTTAGGCAATTCTTCATATGCTAATCTAATTCTACTCATTATTTCTAATGCTGTACCTTCTTTATTAGCTACAATTAATATTCTTTGATCTTCATTAAAGCATGCAATCCATAAAGCATAAATTGTCATCATTGTAGTTTTTCCTATCTGACGGCTTGCTAATAATATAAAAAAGCGATTATCTCTCATTTTACGTAATGCTCTTTTTTGACAGTAATGCAGGTCAATTGTCTTTTTACCTTCATCTAGGGATATAATATAAAAGAACCTTTCTGCAAAGTGTAAAATATTTTTCTTACACTTTTGTAGGTCTTGAACCATGCTTGGTGTATACTCAAATTCCGAACCAACCGTAGGTAGATTCGGGTTATTCATATAATTTTGTTTATTTTTAATCATCTCGCTATAAATATTTACATGACTCGAGTAAATACTCTAACCGAAATATGGGATACATATAATAATAATATTTTATCTGAAAATACACCAGGTGTAAAAGCAGCTAAAATGGGTACGAAACCAGGTAAGCTACCTGTTAAGCCAAATGATATAAAGAAAGGTTTTGCGAATGATAAGTCGTCAGGACCTGAAAATGCTGAAAAAGGTGAAACGTATTCCAACGTTATAGACCCTAAACATAATGGAGTTCAAGATGAATTATATAACAGTGAAATTTATTCTTCTGAAAAATATAACAAAAATGATAAGAAAATAGAGAAAAAAGTAAAAGAGAGTATAAATAATTATATGAAATCTACTTTTGATAAACTTTTTGAAAATGTTATGGGTGAAGAAATGCATCCCTCTGATAACGAAACACAAGAATTAGACGCTCTCGGTATTGATACTGAAGTCGATGATGAAACCAGTGAGGGTGATGTAACAGTTACACTTGACCGTGAAATGGCTAAGGCACTTTGCGACGTATTACAAGCAGCAATGGGTGATGAAGATGACGGCGAAGATGACGGTGAAGAAGAATATTCTTCAGAAATGGAAGAAGATGGTTTCAATAGTTTTGAAGAAGCTGAAGAAGACGATGATGATGAAGACACTCATAAGGAAGCAGTAGAAATGCAAGCAGTGCCTGATACAGCTGGTACAAATTTAACCCATCCAGGTCATAACAAGGTTGGTAAGCTCAAAGCAAAAGGAAAGAAAGCATCTGATTCAACTAAAAAGTATGTAGATGCTGAACCAAAACCATTAGCTGATGGAAAAGCAGCTCTTCAAAGCAAACAAAACAAAGTTCACAGTACAGTTACCCAAGGTGACTTTATCCAATAAAAAGTAGATTTAAAATAAATGCGCAATCATTAATTTGGTTGCGCTTTTTTTTGCTTAAATATAATTATGATAAAATTTCATAAGTTTTTTGAAAATAAATACCAAGGGACTAAACCCGGTATCAATCATAGACATAGAAGGGCTATACCGGGTAGTAGTGGGAATTCACGGTATTTACGTAAACATGAAAATATTGTACCTGATTATGTAAAAGCTGATCCAACAAAAAATCAAGCAATTGAACAATTAAGGGGAAGTTCTGGTAAAAGGGTTTGCAGCTCTTCAGAATTGGATTATATTAGAAAGGAATATAATGTGGTACCATATAAAGGTGAGATTAAAAAATTAGGTAGCACCGGTATAAAGTTATATTTCGATGAAAAATTAAATAAATTTGTTTTAGAAAAATGAGTCAACCAGATTATAGTTGTGATTACCCAGGAATAGTGCAAACTGATGAAACTTGTTATAGATTTACTGATAAATCCATACAAGCAAGTGAACGTGTGTTGTTTTCTAATTGGTGGAGAGAACAAATAAATCAATTCGGAGTTAAAGTTAATTTTTATGTCAATACATACAATACGTTAAGTGCTGATAACTTTTACGGTGAGCAACCTACACAGACATTTGCAGATCCAAGAAAAATTACTTTAGCAGTTACGTTGAACGAAAATGCAATTACCCTATCTAAATTTGGATTTGAAAGCGATGATGAGGTAACAGCATACATACATATATCATCTTTTTATGATGAATTTGTTACATTGTCCGCGGACTTTGCTACTTTTGGTGAAAATGAAAAAATGCTTCAAAATGGTAAGATAACCCAAGGTATATATGATAGATATTTTGCTTTTGGACCTGTTATAGAGCCAAAAGCTGGTGATGTATTTGAATTAACTGAATATGGGGATGATAGACCCAATAATAGGCAATCTAAGTTTTTTGAAATTACTGAAAAATTAGATCAAGATATATCACAAATTAATAATTTACAAGGTCATTATGTATTTTTATTAAAGGCTAAACGATTAGACTATAGCTTTGAGCCTAATATTAATTTCAATAACGCTGAGGTTGTTATTAAATTAGCCGATTTGACAACAGATGTATATGCATTATCAGATATAATGACAGAAGATTTATTAACAATACAAGCAGCTATAACTGCAGAGCGTGGTGAGTTTACTAATGATCAGGTATATGAAGATAGATTTGCCGGTAGGTTACCTGGTGGTACTAATCCTAAATCAATGGATAAAAGAGAAGATTATGAATTATATTCCGCTGACAATATTAGTAAAAAAGACGTCTTTGATATGTCTGAAAATGATACAGATGTTTATGGTGATTATTATTAAATTAAAATAGTTTCTAACCAGCTTTCAGCTTGTTTAAAAGATTCAAATTTAACTTGTTTTAATTCGTTTTCTACTAAAAAGGTGTAACATATAATACCTCCTTCAAGTTTTTTAATATCTTGAAGAACGTATAATTTATTATTCGCAAATAATTTTGTGTTAGTTCCAGTTTTATTAATAAACCTCGTCCCAGGGATAAATCTCATCTGTATCAATTCCTTTCAAATATAATTGTATATCATACTTCATATCTAGATATCTTTCATCTACATATTTCTGAAATGCAGTAGGTTTAATCCAAGCTGAACTATGCTCAGAATCATAACCTATTCTTTCGGCTCTACTACAAGCTACGTTAACCCCTTCATACAAACACGCAAATCTTGCAACAAAATCAATGCCGTATTCTTGAATTATATCATCAGTCTTCTTTATCATATATAGATTGTATCACAGTTCCTAATAAAAACGTAACCAATCTATCTTCATCTATACCGTAGAGGTTAATAATTTCTTTTATATTATAGATATTTGCAGAAAGAATTTTTTTATTTAAATTAAAAAATGAATTATCTAGATCTTTATTATTTTTTGTTTCTAATTTAACAATTTCTTCTTCAATTAATTTAAAAAAGGTTTCTAAAAACTTAAGTTTTTTATTTTTTTGATAGACCCTACCGGTAACAATTTGTGTTTTCTTATCTTCATCTTTACTGGTAAAGAAACGTACTATTTGTTCTATAGTTATTTCCTTTTCAGTATCATTATGTTGTAGTGATGTGCATGGAACATTAGTAGCAATTTTACCAGCTATTCTATCTATTTCATCTTCGTTCATTAACTTTTTGTTATTAACGGTGTAGTCACTAGGGCAGTGCCAATACTAGTGGTAGCTCTTATTTCATTTTTACAATCGCTGCAGCGATAGATAGTATCCTCAGTTAATGATAATATTACATCTTGTGTCGAACCGCACGGGCAACTGACTGTCATTGTATTATCGTATTTTGCTTTTTCTGATACAGCATTAATTTCAACAGCTCTTTTTATTAAAAAATTTTCATATATAGAATTAAAAAAATAAAAGAATAAAAATTGTAATATTGTAACTAACCCAAACACTAACCAATCTCTAAAGAGTATACCAAATATACCACTAACTAAAAAAGTTAATGTTAACGACGTTATTAGTTTCTTCATTACTTTATTTTACTAACCTTTTTACTAATATCAACCAATTTACCTTTTAATTTAACTATCTCTTTACCGACACTGTCTAATGATCTTTTATCTTTAATAACTGTGTTAGTATTTGCTATCTTTAATAACTCTTCTAAATTTTGTAAGGATACAAAAGTATTAGCAACTATGTCGTCAAATTCATTTAATGGGTATGGTACATTTTCTGGAGCTACATCACTTCGATTCTGTTTGTTCATTATATCTTGAACACTGGATGGCTGGGCGGGATACTCTGTTTTTTGACCGGGTTGGTCTCTTCCAACGTCGGGCATCATTTCTTGTCCAGCGTCTTCCTCAATTACTTTTACGAAGTCTTCAAATTTTTTGTATGATTGCATATAAATATTTATAAATAATAGTATGACCTTATACCAAAAACGATTTAAAAAGTTTTTATCTGAACAAGATGATGAAAATACCGAGTTAACAGACCAAGAAGCAATGGCTTCTACGCTTGAACCTGAGACCTCTCCAGAAGATTTCGATGTTGAAGCTCCTGCAGGGGGGGAAGGCGCAATCGGAGCTCAATCAAAACAAATGTTTGATGAGTTAAGTGGTTGGGTTTCTGAGATGGATAGATTTTCAGAATATTTAAACGGTACATCAGATAGTATTCAAACTTCATTAAATGCTGCAGAACCAGATACTATTTTTGATAGTATATCAAATTCTGAAACAAAGAAAATTGCTAGAGTTGCAATGGAAATATCATCACTAAGTGAAATCTTAAAAGGTTACTTAGCAGGTGCTAATGATCCTAAGTATAAATTTAACTAACTTTAATAAATAATAATATGCAAACAGATCAAGATTTAATATTCGAGGCCTATACTAAACCTAAGACTCTAGATGAAGATTTTGGTAATACAAACTACGACGTCGATGAACCTTCTTGTTTCGAAAGACTTGAAGAGCTTATGAATAGTAAGCCTGAACTAGCAAGTGTTTTGAAACCTATATTAATTGAAATGGAGGATGCTCTAATGGAAATTGATAAAATAGATATCAATAATTTTGACGCACAAGAAGTTTTTACTAGTCTTAATAGATTATATCCATTTTAATAATGATGAATAAAGATCAAAATTTAATTTTCGAAGCTTATACCCAAACTTTAACTGAAGGTTGGGAAGCTGGTACTTCTAAAGCTCCAAAAGGTAAATCATTTGATATGAAAAAAGGCGGTGCTCCAAGTAATGTAGACGCTGCAAGAGATGGTTCAGGTGGTAGATATAGAAAAACTCGCCCACCCAGTGCTCGATCTAAAAAGACTCATAGTGAAAGTGAAGAATATGGTAATGATGAATTAATGGTAAATGGTGTTGAATATATCGTACAAGCAGAAATATCAGGTGACAATGTTGAAATAACTACTCTATTTAAGTACGACGCAAAGCTTGATGATCATATTGAAGTAGATTTAGGCAGTATCTCACCACAATTGAGGCAAGATATTGAAGATTCTGTTAGAAACGATGTAGGTAGAGAGAATAACTTAGAGAATACCCCTCTAGAAGAACTTCAAGAATTAACACCTGAAGAGTACGAGATTGCTCAAACAATGGAAACTTTTGATGATGATGATTGGGGATATAATGAAATTCAAGAATTCTACTTTAGAAGAAGAGAAGGTGGCGAAGATAACGAAAGTAGAGAAAAAAGTATAATGAGAGGTAGAGAAGCTGCTAGTGCTGAGCAAGAAATATTTTATAAAGAGCACGGTGCAGATGCATTTGAAGACCATTACGGGTTTGAATACCCTCAAGAAGAAGAATCTTTAGGCGATTCTTCTGATTTTGAATTCAAAGCTGAAAAGTTCGCTGATTCTATTGGAGATGCTGAGTTAGAATACTTAGTCAATCTAAGTGGAGGACAATTTGAGATATTAAAAGGATTTTTGCAAGATGAAATGGGTTACCGTGATCTTGGTCAATATAAACGTAACTAAAATTTAACATGAGGACATTTCAAGAATTCCATAATGATAGACTTTTAAATGAATTGGCACCGCTCGCCTTACCAGCAGCAGGATGGCTAGCCGCATCCGCGAAGGTTAAAGTAGGCGCCGACCTAGCTATTGCATTTACAGCTGGGATCGCAGCTAAGTTAGGTATCGATTACTTTACATCTGATAATATTAGTACTGCATCAGATGCGATGGCAACCGGAACCCTACCTGAATTCGACGCATTCACACAAATCCCGGCTGGGCAGAGCGTGCTTAATGGCCCTGGTGATTGGATCACATCATTTGAAACTCCTATAACCACAGCAACTCCAGAACAAATTGTCGATGCTATAGCACCTCATGTAACTAGTGCAGGTCAAGTTGCGGCTACCACTGAATCCGCAGCAGGTATCAGTAGTGCATTGGATATGCCGGGTAATTTGGTGTCATCAATTTTGACATATGCTGCAGGAATAGGTCTTTCAACTCTTGATGTTTGTTTGATCTTAGGAGCTGGTACTGTTTTAGCTGCTGCAGGTGGTTTTATGTTTTTTAAAAACGACGGACCAAATAAACTTAAAAATCTTCTTAATAAATTAAAAAATCTTCTTAAAAAGGCTTTAGAGAAGGCCATTAAGTTACTAAAGATAGCCGGTCGCGCGGCAATATATGCATTTATGTTTCTTGGTAAGGCATTACTTGACGCTTTAATGGCCGCTTTTGGATTTCTTGTCGGTTTATTAGGAGCAGGTTTAATGGCTATAATTACCAAGGTAATTAGTAAGCTGAGAAATAAAGATAAGGAAAAAGATGAAGAAAAAGATGAGGAAAAAGATGAGGAAAGTAATATTTTAGATGGATCGAGTTCTAAATAACTAACTATTTTTAATCTCAGTTAATAATAATTTAGCTTTAAGACCTGAATGAGTATTTTTTAATATAAATTCAGGTTTTATTTTGTCTTTATTACCGGCAACGCATATATCATTAAAGTCTTTAAAACGCTTTAACTCTTTAGGCCATATAAAAACCTTTTCATTATTATCAGCCAATATAATGCTTTTACTTAAAGCTGCTTTATCGCAGTACTGGTTATCTAATACATAAATCTTTTCATATAAGTTTAGTTTATTGATCTGCTCCTTCTGTAAACTAGTAAACATCTTATCGCTTCTTTCAGTAATACCACAAGTAGCTAAACCGTTTTCAACAAAATAACTATCAATCGGACCTTCAAATATAAACACGTTATCTAAATTAGAATTTATATTTTGCATACCGTATAAGCTTCTTTCTGCTCCTACCTTACTAAGATATTTCGGTCTTTCAAATAGATCTTTTTTAGTTAAACCTCTAGATTGATAAAATATTATATCATCATTTTCATCGTAAAACGGTAATATTAATCTATTTTTATGTACTACATCTTTTAATGATATATAAAACGTTTTAGGTTTATTAATACCTTTATCTAGTTTTCTATCTCTAATTAATTGTAAGGCTGTTTTGACAACTGCATTATCTTTATAGTACTCAATTTGACTTATATCAGATAAGTTAATACAATCTTCTGGTAGACTTTTATCTATTACCTTTTTAACTTCTTTAGGTTCTTCTATAGGTAAAATCTCTATATCAAACTCTTTAACTTCATTTATAATTTCATGTAAAGATTTATTCGTTACTTCAGTTATAAATGTAAGAGCCTTTTTACTATATCCACAGTTATGACAATATGCTAACTCTTTATCAGGTATATAATAGAATCGTTTTTTCTTACCCCACGAGTTACCTTCTTTACAAATAGGGCAACAACCATTATATGATTTATTGTATTTATTATATGAGATCTTATAGATATTCTCATATAAAACGTTTACAACGTATTGCTCTGGTATAACTATCACATTATAATTATAAATGCAATATACTATATATCAAGTCTAACCTCTACTTTGAGTGGTCATACTTTGACTTAAAACACTTTTATAATCTTGTATAACTTCACCAGTTTTTGAATCTTTAATAGAAACAAGACCTTTTTTAATAATATGACCAGTAGTTGGATCAGACATTACTGCTTGTTCGTATGTTTTACCATTAGCATCGTAACTATTATAAACGGGTCTAACTGTTTCACCGGTATATGGTGAACGGATTTGCTGAGGGTTAATAAATTGATCTTGCATATTAATATTTAAGATAGTAACTCTATTAATCTATTTTTCTGGAAAAATGTTGTATACCATTTTGTATCATTTTTAAGAATTTGACTTAAATTATAATCTTTACTTAATTTTTTAAACTGTTCATAGTCCGTCTCATCTTTAATTTCAGATAACTGATTAACTACATATTCTTTTTCATCTTTATCATCAGTCAATGTAACTAATTCTAAATTTCTTTTATATATATCGTTTTCCTTTTCAGTTAAAACTACATCACCAGCTAAAAACTTTTTTACTTTAACTTTACCAAAACCTTTTAAACCGGGTATATTATCACTTTTATCACCTGTTAATGCCTTTACTTTAATAAAATCCTTTATACTATAGTTTAACACCTCTTCAAAATTTTCTTTATTAATTTCAACCTTTTTTATCGGATCATATACAGAGACTTTATTTGATATTAACTGGCATAGATCTTTATCCACGGTAATAATAATATGTTTAAACAATTTTTTAGTTATATAAAATTTAGTCTGACTTAATTTATCATATGCATCATTAATTATCTTAATAACATCGTCTGCTTCGTAAGATCTTGGAAAAATTGATGGTATACCTAACGTATTAAGCATTTCTTTAATCATATCATTCTTATTATGTACCTCTTTACCGTATTCTGGGTCACGATTTCCTTTATAATCTTCTAAGAGTTCCTTACGTTTATTGGGTCTATAGTCAGGTTTTTCATCCCACACACATATAACCTTATCTGGTTGGTACATTTCCACATAACTCTTAACGCTATTAAGGAACATATAAACATGGTAGTTTTCTGAAACATTTTTAATGTTATTTGCAACCCAATACACCCGATGTACGAGATTATTTCCGTCTATTGTTAGTATTTTCATTCTTTTTGTATTGGGATTCTATAACTTTATACACATACTTCGGTATTTTTTCAACAAATTTAATTATTTCCTTTTCTAAACCGGCTTCAAAATCTTTTTGAGGTATTTTAGTCGTAATCATTTCAGGCATCCTAAGAAAATTATACGTCTGTTCCTTTTTATCACGGCGAATAAATGCAAATAACTGACCAGCATATTCACCATGGTGGCATGCATACATGTTTCCAACTTTTATCTTAGTTTTATCCATAAATTTTCACTAATTCTTTTAATTGCTCGTCGAAATCATTGTATAATGGTTCATATAGCAAGTCTTTTTTGATTTTATTACAATTAATACTATATCTAAAGTCATGACCAAGCCTATCTTCAACAAAAATAACGTTTTTATCTAGATCTTTCCCCATAATTGTACATATTTTATCAACTAATTCAATATTTGTTAGTTCTAACCCTGATCCGATGTTATAAACTTCATTTTTACCTTGAGTACCAACGGCCCAGACTGCTAAATTGTGATCATGCACATGTACCCACTCGCGAACGTTTAAACCCTCACCATATATTGGTACTTTCTTACCTTCACTCAAGGATTTTATGATTGTTGGTATAAATTTTTCATTATGCTGATTAGGACCATAGTTATTACAACATCTCGTTATACTTATGTTACAATTAAACGTTTCAATATATGACATACATAAGAGATCGCTTGATGCCTTACTTGCAGCATAGGGAGAACGAGGTGCAATAGGGGTTAACTCAGTAAATGATGGATCATTGAACCCTAGATGTCCGTAAACCTCATCTGTACTAATATGTACAAATCTACCGTAATTATTATTAATTTTACGGAAACATTCTAACATATTTTGAGTACCTAGTACATTTGATTCAATAAAAACTTTTGGACCACTAATACTGTTATCAACATGTGATTCTGCTGCAAAATGGAAAATATAATCAAACTTATCATTAGTTAAGAAAACATTTTCCAACTCTAATGTATTTACAATGTCTAATTTATACTCTTTATCACATAAACCCTTAACATAATCTTTATTTGATGCATAACCATCTTTGTCTACACATGTTATTCTATGTTGAGGGAAGTTATCTCGTAGGAATCGTATAAAATTACCACCTATGAATCCGTAACCCCCGGTTACTAATATATTTTTACTTTCTTTTTGCATTTTTTATAATATCTGGATTTTGCTTTATCGTCTGAGTCGTTATTAGATCTTTTATTTTGGTTGTAGACCATTCATGAGATCTAGTTGTATATATAACTTTACCAGGTAAATCATCACCAGTAAATCGTTTACCAATATAATCTTCACCTAATATTCTTATATCCGGTTTGAAGAATTTAATTAATTCTATTAATTCTTCTTCAGTTTGATACATATACACATCATCGACATACTGAATAGCCATTAAAGTCTTATATCTTTCATAATAAGGTATAACAGGTTTATATTTTGTATATCTTGTAGCTGAAGGATCTTTCTGCAAGAACACTAAAAATCTATCACAGTGTCTTTTAGCTTCTTCAAAAGTATATATGTAACCGGGATGTAATAAATCAAAGTTACCAGCTGTAAAACCTACTAATTCTTTTTCCATTTTAATTCCTTTCCAATTAAAGAGGCATTTAATCTCAAATAATGTTCTTCATCACCAAAGTCGAAATTAAAATCATCTTTAGCTTTTTGATTAGATAATACACAATTACTTCTATTACATTTTATTTTTAATTCATCATAAGGTATAAACTTCCAATCATCATTTTTAATACCATACTCTTTTAAAATATCAGTAACTTCTTTAGTACCTAATGAGCTATGATGAACTGCATTATATATACCAGCTTTAAAATTTTTCATTACAGTTTCAATAAATTCACATAGAACTACCATATCTGTTTTACTATTAACAAAATCAATTAAATTAGGGTAATTGATAAGTTTAGTTAATAGATTTTTCTTAGTTAATTTACTTTCGATTGGCATTCTAATTCTAATAATATTAGTAAAATTAGTATCAAGTATTAGTTCAGATATATGTTTTGTTTTACTATAGAAACTTGATTGCTTTTCAAACACTCCAAAGTTTGGTATATCGTCTTCTGTATACTCTTTATCATAACCCCCATATATACAACCAGAACCTATATGGATAAAATTCATGTCTAAAGATTTACAAATACCTTCAATAGCTACCGGTACGTTTACATTATAATAAAAACAATCTTCTTTATTATCTTCACAACCATCTACATTAGGTGCACCCGTATAACCTGATGTATTAATAACCGTGTCAATATCTTCAGATAGACAAAAGTTATATAATACTTCCGAGTTAGTGTAATCTAAATCTTTTTTAGACTTAAAAAATATATTATTATCTGGTAGCCAATGCTCAGATAAATATTTTTCTAGATGATTACCCACGTAACCCTTACCGAGAATTAAAACGTTCATATATATATTTTAGCTTATAAAAACTAAAAATCAATGTATAGAATCCATTATAAATTTTTGAACGCATTGTGTTAATGCATCTCTATCTATATCATTTTTTGCATAAAAAATAGGTTTAATTAAATTACCTTTAAAATCATATCCCATTATTACGAAACATTTCATAAATTCAGCACATGTAGATACCATTGCTTCCATTTCATCATCTGTTTTTCTATTATTAAATTTTTCTTGTACTAAGGTCTTTAAAGCATCTCTTATTAAGTTTTCGGTATCCAGGTTTAAACCGTTATCAATGAATTCATCTTTTGCAATATCGTCTTCATCGTCGTTATTTTTAGATTTATCGGTCATAAGAATATTTAATATATTTTATAGGTAAATTATAAAACATCAACTGTTGGTGGTGAGTACATTATTTTAATAACCGGTCGCTTTTGAGACTGTTTATGGTGTATTGCATTAACAAAATTTAATTCAGTTGCCTTAGGATTTTTAATTCTTGTTATATGCCAGTACCAGGTGTTTACTTTATATAACTCATACTCAAATTTTATAGATAACCATTCTAACAACGCATATTGTTCTTTTTTAATTTTATAACTTGCATAATAAATCCTTTTTATATTACCCATATTAACAAAATTAATAAAAATTTCTGATTTTAAATCAGGGTGTTTTGATATTAAGTTAATATCATATTCCAAGTTAAATTTATCTTTTAGGTATTTTTTATGATCTTGAACCACACATAATCTATTTTCTGAATCTAAAACTACCGAAGACCATAAACGATTACTGTTTAAATAATCATTAGGTAATTTTATATATTCATTATTTTTGTAACTATATATTCTTACTACCATTTGTAGTCTGAATGACCTGTGGGGTCAATCTCCATATGCATAATTGTACGAGAGTCGGGTGAGTCATTAATAAGATTATGTTCTAATCTTCCATCAAACAACATCATTTGGCCTACATCTCCCCATTTAACTTTTTCATTATTTAAAGTTAAAGCACAGTTACCTGAACTCGGGGATAAACATATTTGAAATGTTAAAGTAGGTACTCTAAACTTATGCTTATGCGATTTTATCTCACTATTAGCCTGTATTTTGCTCATACCTGACCAATATACTTCATTGACACTTTCTAGTATTTTATATGTTTTAGGTAAAAGTTTTGGAGCTAATCTTAAATATTTTATCCATTTTCTTTTTAGCTGATATTTATCACCTCCATTCTCGGAAATAATCGCATTAAAGTTAGGAGCATGTATTTTATGTGAACCTGATTTACGATAATAAAACTGAGCTGCAACCCAACTACCAATTACATTCTCAACAACATTTTCGTCTTTAAAATCTGCTGAAAATTTGAAAAACATATCATCATTTCTGTAATTGTTTAATTCATTTACAATTTCATCCTTTGCATTAACTATTGGCGCTAAGCAAGCAAATTCGGTTGGATCATAAAAACCTCTCATATCAAGTAGGTTTACCAATTTTTAATTTAAGTATTAACTGTAGTATATTAGTATTTTTCCTTATTGTAGTATCGATTCGACTGTTTAATTTTTTCAATAACCACATATCAGGTAAAATATATTTTTTATTTTTCATTTTTGGGGTTATTTTTATTAATACGTCATCAGTATATACAGTATCAATAATTTTAATATATTTTTTTGCATCACTCATTGACATAGTTTTATCATTTATATATCTTAAAGTACCGTAACCTACATCCATACCTCCTTTTATTTTTATACCATTAGGTAAAATCTTTACAATAGCATATAAAGGACCAATATAATTTTTTATACCTGGTTCATTAGGGCACCAGCAACCTTTACCATTTAATTTATCAACCAAATTAATTTGGTCAGTCCTATACACCACTATATCTTCTTCATGAAATATACATTCAAGACCAGCATCAGTAAATCTATTTTTCTCTAAAGTTTCTAACATATACTAATTAGTTCTACTAAATGGATTTTTGGTCGGGTCGTTATTGATACCCTTTTCAAGTAGCTGATTTATAACAGCTTCAATGCTGTCAGTTTTTAAATAAAACCCTTTATTAAAATTATTACCACCATCGTCAAATTCAAATAATACTTCACCCTTCGCTTCTTTATTATTAAAGCAAGTAATATATACGCTATGATAACCTGGGTCGACTAGTACTGACCATCTTCTTGGATCAACTTGTGAATATGCGTTAAACATTTTTAAAACTACAAACCCATTATCTTTCAATCTCTTGATAAAATAACCTGCAGTTTTAATTTTATTTTTTACTTTATGCTCTGACCAATCCTTCTTCATATATTAATTAATTAATGCGGAGATAATATAAATCAATTCAGCGTCACCTTTTTTAAAGTTACAAGTTATTACACCCATATCTGTATTAACACTGAAGTTAACCTCGCGACTTCCACCAAAACTTACCAAACGAAAAGAATCGAAATTTACAGGTAAAGGTTTAACAATATTACCTTCAAAATTATCACTCAAAAGGCAAACAAAGTTATCTGAATTATGCCTAGATCTATCACCTAACTCGCTATAAATTTTATTATCTTCCTCAAAAAGATAAACCTTAGACGTTTCAGTTGCAAAACTACTACCTTTAAAAAGAGTATTTAATTCACTTTCTTTAACAGTGAATTTAGTATTAAATTCAAGCTTTTTTACCTTTTCAACGTTTAGAGAAGGTTGCTTTATAATACCATCATCTAATAAATGGTATTTAAACTTATAACCATTTTGATTATAGGATAAATTATTTTCGTTTATCTTTAGTTCAATATCTTCAGTAGGTATAATATCTAGAACTCTAATAAGTTTCTTAATATCAGGTAGATTTAAAGTTACATTATTAGGTATATCAGTATCTACTTTCATAGACGACTTGCATACTATAGTTGCATCTGCTGATGCCAACGTACAGCTTATAATATTATCTTCTACCGATAAGATACAAGCATCATTAAGATTTGAAACTGGACCTAAAAAATTAGATACAAAGTCTTTTTTATTTTTTATTTTTAAATAACCCATAAACTACATCTATTATATTAGACTTCCTCTTTATTATCCACTGACTTTTTTTTTGTTTGCCTTTTAATAGGTAAAGAAGTAACTTTTGAATTTTTAACTATTTCAGTTAACTGGTTAACCTTTTTATTTAGATGATTCATTTTATCTAAAATCCTTTCAACTAATACAAACAATTCATCTTTTTCGGTCGAATTAAAGTTAAATGACAATTGGCTTTCATCTACTACTTGCTGTTCTACAGGCGTTACTGGTTGTTCAACTTGTACTTGAGGCTGTTGTACCTCTGGTTGAGGAGGAGCAGACTGCACCGGTGGTGGTGCAGTCTGTTGCGGTTGAGCATAAACTTGTTCAATTTGCTTCTTTATTCCTTCACCCGCTCCCCTCTTCAAAGTAGTAGCTTCACCGATAATGTTACCGTCCATTTTTTTTGCTTCACCATACATATTACCCATAAAATTGAGTAAGACAGACCTTTCTTCTTCAGGCGATAGCTGCCGTGACATTTCATGCGGCGGGGCTCCACCTCCTGAATTGTCGGGCATTGGTATCATTGCTGGCATTTGATCACTCATATTATTAAACGTCTAAACCTTCAAGTAGTTCTTTTAGAACTTCATCTTCATCATCGTCTTTTTTAGTTTCAGTAACAGGGGCTGCTGCAGGAGTAGTTTCAATAGGAGTATCAACTACAACTCTTTCAACAACATTATTATCAGTAGATGAGTCTCTTACGTAATAATGCTCATCCATCATAGTCTTCAGTTCATCCGCACTCTTTACATTGAATACACTAGATAGTTCAAATACATTATCATAAAGTTCTTTATGTTTATCTTCGTCTAGATTTTCAATCTCACCAGGCATACCAAACTTAGATGATACATAAGTCGGGAAGTCACCTTGCTTTTCAACCTTAACTCTAAAATTACAACCGTTAGGTCCTAGATCGAAAATACGAGCACCTAATTCAGCTGCATCTTCACCTTCGATAGCATCGGTAATAATATTATGAATTTGCTTACCATAACGAAGCATTTTTACTTTACCATTATTTTCAGGATTAACAGGGTCATTAACAACATATACGTTAACCAACCACTTTTCAGAACGCATAATTGCCTTAGCCTTCTCTTTTTCTTCTTCATTACCTGTACGAAGTATCTTATATCGCTCTTCAGCAATAGGATCTCTTTCACCAAAGGTTTGAAGAGAGATTGCACTAGTATATTGACCAGTAGCAAAACTATTCCAACCATGCTGATAATAATGAAAGAACGTCTTAGAAGGATCCTTACCATAAGGCAACAACCTTACAGTAAAGGTATTACCTGGAGGCGTCTTTAAGATATCACCTATTGCACTCTTATTACTATCGTTATCTGCTGCTAATGCAGACTTAATACTATCAAACATTGAACTCGTTATATTACTCATAGTTTAATTATAGACTATACTTTTTGATTTTCAACGAAAATCTTAAACTTATTAATTATTTTCTTTGCTTTAGAGCTAGAATAGTATTTCGTTCTAATGTAATTTAATCGAGAAAAATTAGAACTATACATAGTTTTTATATCTGTATCTATAGAACCTAATACCTTTTCAAAATTACTAAAAGCAAATAATATAAAAATTATAACATCTCTATTTTTAATATGTTTAAGAAAAACATTATATTCTCCTTCCCTAAATGAAAGGTAATCCTTAATATTAATATCTTTTTCTTTACTATAGTTATAGATGAATTTTATTGATTCTTGCATTTTAAGTAATGTTTTATCATCATCAGGATTATTTAAAAGAAACTTATCATTGTATAAAGTATAAGCTTTTATTGCTTTAGGTCCAAGATAAAATTTTAAATCGAAATAATTTTCATCATATACAAAATATGGAGCTTCGAAAAAATCTTTTATTTTTAAATGTTTAAATTTGTAGAAAAAACTACTTAATTTATTAACGATGATATAATTTTCATCCGGAAAATTATCAAAATTCTTTCTATACTTTACTGGCTTATTATTAACCTTTTTGCTAACTTCTAAAAAATTATTATAAATTACTTTTTCTATATCAGTCATCAAATCCATCAAATTTATTCAAAAATTTTGTTACGTACTTACTTTTGGTTACAGAAGGTTCAGTTTGAATATATTTTTTAATTGCGGTAAAGTCATTTTCTTCCTCTATAATACTAATGAATATATCACGTAAAGCCCTATTTTCAAGTATTTTTAAAAAAACAGTAGCAAAATTCATTTTTTTGTCATGAACTAAAGCAACAAACGTGCAGAAAGAGTAAAATGATTTTTCGAACTCAGCCGTTTGAATATTTGAATATGGACTATTATTTTTCATTTAATGGTTTTAGTAATTTAGTAATATTAATTACAGATTCGTTTAAAATTCCACCAGCAGCATCTTCATGCCCACCCCCGTTAATAATTTTTGAAGCTAATTTACCCATATTTAACTCACAAGTTTTACTCCTTCTCATATAAACACATTTACCTTTCATATTTATCATTAAAACGAAATCTACTTTGTATTGTTCAATAATACGTTCGGCGATTTCATTAGGACTAAATGATACCATAACCCCTGCAACATCATAAACAGTATTACCAATTTTTATATCTCCTCTGTGTATAGTCTCATCTTTAAAAAAGTTATTAATTTTATTTTCAACAATTTTTAAAGCATTTTTTTGAAATTGATTAAAACCAAAAAAACCATCTTTAAAATCATTTTCAAATTTATTAACTCTGTCACCCGTATAAGCCCAAAATACTTGATTTAATGGTTTACTAAACGGTAATTTTAATGTATAGCTATCATAATCATCTATTAGTTTAACCAATAATTTTTGATTTTTATTAAGCTTATTTTCTAGCTTAAAAGTATCATATATTAACTTAGTACATGAAGGGTAATCTTTTATTATTGGTTTAGCATTTTTATAATTATCAATTAGTTCTATATGCTCAGCGTGATGATCAATTACAATAACGTTTTTTAAATCACAAAGTCTAATTTCACTTTCTTTTAGATTTAAATCACTAATAATTACTAAATCATAATCTTCAAATTTAAAATAGGCTATATCATTAATAAACTTTTTTTCAGTTGTAACGGAGTATGTTAATGTGGTATCTTTATATGCTTGCTTTAAACAAAGATACGAACCAGCTCCATCGAGATCTGCATCTGTAATTATATGGATCTTAGGCATTTATTTTATTTAGTTCCTCTTTTTAATTACTCAACATGTCAAGGGTATTGGTTAAATCAGACATTTCGCTTCCTTCATTATCAACGTTTAACGTCTCATCTTCAGAAATAGTCAAAGTATCATAATCTAACCGTAATGCCGTCTGCCCATAATTAGCACCATATCTATTTTTCATCATACCCATTTTAACTATACCTAATTCTTTATCTTCATCATCTTGAAAGATACTAAAAATACAGTCAGCAGTAGCGGCCATTCCAATAGATTCTGATATTGTATCTAAACCAGGGTTCGCTTCGTCATAACCAGATCTATTTAACTGAGTAGCAGAAATAAACGGGCATTCAAAAACATAACTTAAAGCACGAATACCTTCAGCAACATGCTTAACTCTTTCATAAGAATTATCACCAAGAGGACTCTTCAACAAATTTAAGTAATCAAGTACTACCGCGTCAACTTTAATACCTCTGTTTTTTAATTCTGTAATATAACCTTGTATATTCTGCGGTGTAACAGTACTAGGAGGAAACTCTTTAATTAAAATCTTACTATTAGGTTTACCATTATTATAACTCTTTATTTGAGCTGATAAAGATTGACCAGCTCCTTTCAATTCTCTCATCGGTATTCTAGTTA
>Ga0302126_10000255_pt1 | contig 36567 bp, 28 predicted proteins | sample CB4_20m_MG_FD_203108 | JGI IMG/M metagenome (GOLD analysis project Ga0302126, IMG submission 203108) | Marine microbial communities from Western Arctic Ocean, Canada - CB4_20m | ecosystem: Environmental > Aquatic > Marine > Oceanic | place: Canada: Western Arctic Ocean | collected 2017-09-24 | reverse complement strand
TAACCGTGAAGAGGTCATCACCGCGCTGGATAAAATGAACATTGCCTGGGGTGATGTCAGACCAGCATCCGAAGTGCGGGAACTGACTTCCGTCAAAGCGCGAGGTTCTATCGTCGAAGTTGATGATCGAGCAGGTGGTACGAGGTCGATTCCAGACTCGCCCTATAAGTTTAGACATCTAGAGTCAGACGTCCGAGCAGGGGCGCCGCATCTCGGTGAACACAACGAGGAAGTATTAAGACAATGGCTGGATTGGTCCGACGAGGACATTAGTGATGTCGAAGCGGCTTTGCTGACCAGCACAACTAACTAATTCGAACGCTGATTCGAGGGCTAAACGATGCAAGATTTTATGGGACGAACTGCCGTAATTACCGGCGGCGCCAGTGGCATTGGCCTGGGTATGGCGCGGTCTTTGGCCGGGCGCGGTATGCAACTGGTGTTGGCAGACATGGATGAAGCGCTCTTAAAGGCCGCTGAAAAAGAGTTTTCGGCGGCTGGTACCTCTGTCGTGTGTCAGGTCTGTGATGTGTCGAAACTTGAAGAGGTCGAGCGTTTAGCAGAGGTCACTATGGACCGATTTGGTGCGGTTCATGTTGTTTGTAGTAATGCAGGGGTCGGCATACCAACGTCCGCACGCAACGTCAAACTGGCTGACTGGGAATGGATTATTAATGTCGATCTTTGGGGTCCAATCTACGCCGTGAAAACTTTCCTACCGCTTATTGAGGAACAGGGCGTTGGCCATATCAATGCCACTTCTTCGATGGCTGGTTTGATCTCGTCGCAAATGATGGGCGCATACAATGTAGCCAAGCATGGGGTGGTCGCGTTGATGGCTGCAGTAGAGCGAGAACTTCGGGCCAAAAAAAGTAATGTCCGTGCATCAGTACTGTGCCCGGGGCCTATTAACACGAATATTAGCCGGCACTCTGTCGACTTTCGTCCCGGTCGGGGTAAGCCTAAGGGGGATTCTGAAAAAGCGGGAAAGTTGGCTGGTAATATTCAGGCTGCGCTCGAACAGGGTATGCACCCGGACGAGGTGGGGGAACTGGTCGCGAACGCCATTGAACAGGAAAAATTTTGGATATTAACGCATCCTCACTGGAGCAAAACTGTGCAAAAGCAGTTGGATGCCATGGTAAACGACCAAACGCTAACCCGAGCGTAAATTTTCGTGACTGGCCCAGCTTGATGCCAATTGGCTAGTCTGCCATTCATCGGGTTGGCATAAAGGACCGCTATGGGCTTATAGATTCATGACCGTCGTCAGAGATCGTCAGAGGTCGTCATGGGGGGGGCTGTTCTTAGTTAACGCCCTTAGCTGACCGTTTTGGCTCTCGCAGTCCTATGTGGGTTGAAGAAAAACCCGATCGTTTTTATGCAAAAAATTCCTGAACAAAACCTGTGCGTTTGGTGCCTATTTTCTTTGCCTATGAGGATTGCACCGGGCCTTTCACCAAGGTAAATTGCCGCCGCAGTAAAAGTAAGCCGACCTCTGTTTAGAGGCTGGTTCAATAGATAAAAATTTCTTGGGGATTAACAACGTGAAAAAACTTTCCAACCTCACTGTCGGGGTTATGGCGGTATTGGGTTTTTCAAATGGGGTGCTAGCACAAAGCTCGAACGCGATTGAAGAAGTTGTGGTGACTGCTCAGCGTGTTTCAGAAAGTATTCAAGACGTACCAATAGCGGTAACAGCATTGACGGGTCAGATGCTTGAAGACAAGCAGGTCATCACCGTTTCCGACCTACAAATGAATGCTCCCAATGTGAGCTTCACTAACACTAACTTTGGCGGTAACAGCTTGAGTATTCGAGGCATCGGACGTTTGCTGACTGCAGCAACTGGCGACGCGGGTGTTTCTGTTCATACCAACGAAATTTCGATTGGACCTAACTTGAGCTCTTCAGAGTTTTTCGACCTTGAGCGTGTTGAAATCCTTCGCGGTCCGCAAGGAACGCTTTATGGGAAGAATGCGACCGGTGGCGTCGTTAACTTTGTTACGCGCAAGCCAACTTTTGACAGCGTTAAGGGTTACCTCGATGTTGAGGTCGGTGACTATGAAAACCAGCGTATTAAAGGTGCCATCAACGTACCGGTTACTGATAATTTTGCCATTCGTATTGCCGGTATGATGCTGCAGCGTGATGGCTACACGGACAACCTTGGCTCCGGTCAGGTGGGGGTAGATGGGCGAGTGCTGGACCGTGATCTGTTTGGTAACAGTCTTAGTAAAGAAGTCGATGGTCGAGACCAGAGTGAAATTCGAGTCACTGCCAAATGGGAGATGACCGAAAATGCGAGTCTTTGGGTGATGTACAGTAAGTACGATGAAGACAGTAATCGTACGAGGATCAACAACCAAGTCTGCGTCACCGGCACCACACCAACCTACGGGTGTGAACCCGATGGTGTTGGCTTCGAAACGCCTTACAACACGTCAAAAGTCAGTGCAACACTGGCTTCTCTTTACGGTCTATTGCCCGTAAGTGCTGACGGAACGGGCGTTTTCAACTGGGCACGTCCAGAGCTTGACCTGCGATCAATGCACTCTGACTTCGAACCAAGGTTTGAAAATGAAGTTGAACAATGGTCATTTGGCTTTGAATACGAGTTTGAGAATTACACTGTTGGTGTTGTTGGCGGCTATTCAGAAAGCGAGTATCTGGCCCAGCAGGACTACAATATGGATGTCAGCTATGAGTTGCCATTTAACTTCTATCGAGCAGACGGCGCTTGGCCGATTTCGATCGCAAATGATAATGCTGAATTCGGCAATCCCAACAACCCATGTAATGTCTTCGAAGGCCTTGCAGGAGTTGTTCAGGGTGGGCCTTGTCAACTGATTGGTCCAACGCAGGATTACAGCTACGATCAGTCCAGTGACGAATCTGAAGGTTGGACATATGAAATCAAACTGCAGTCGTCTTTTGATGGCCCATTTAACTTCCTTTTAGGTTATACGCAGTTTGAATCTGAAGCAAAAGGCGATTACTACGTGATCGGCAATGTTTTGGATAACGCCCGGCCAGACCGATACCCCGGCCTGTTTAATAGTTTTGGCGACCATCGTGGCGCAACTTTCCTTGAGGGTAGTTCATTTTTCGGTGAGGTTTACTTCGAGCTCAACGATGATATCAAGCTGACCGTTGGACTTCGGCGTAATGATGACGACAAAGCAACCAGTGGTAGCAGCGTGCTTTGGGATGCTACAGACGTGAACTTTCCGCTGTCGTCTGCACTGGCGGGCAATATTGCCCCGCAATTGTTCAGCCGTGTACCAACCTTCCTGAGTGGCGGAACGCCAAGTGATGTTGAACGTGATCTGATCAACTTATACGCACCAGGCGCTGATCTTGATTCAGCGCTGTTAACGGGCGCTCAAAGTGCTGAGCGTCTGGCGATACATGAGTCTGTGCCACTCGCGGCGCAGTACAATGAAACCAGAGTGTTAACAGGTTCTCCCTCTGAGTTCGATTGGCAGCAGACTACGGGTCGTATCGGTATTGACTGGCAGATCAATAACAACTCTATGGTGTATGCCTTCTTCAGTCGTGGTTACAAGCCCGGTGGAGCGAACCCTTCTATACCGGCTGAATTTCAGAATAGTTCCAACTTCGACTTTGATCAGGAAGACATCGATGCGTTCGAGATTGGTATCAAGAACACGTTACTCGATGGCACCATGATTCTTAACGCCAATATCTTTACCTATGACTACAAAGGTCTTCAGGTAGGGCGTATCAAAAACAACTCATCTATCAACGAAAATATTGATGCAAAGATCAACGGTCTGGAGCTTGAAGTGTTTTGGAATGCGACAGAGAGACTCTCGGTTGACTTCAACTATTCCTGGTTGGATACCGAAGTCGACGGCTCTGAGTCAGTTGACCCGACTAATCGAACCAACAACGATGCGGCATGGACTGTTCTGAATGGTTTCGGAGTACTTTATATCGCGCCGACTGATGCGCTGATAGCGGCAACGCCCGCGCTGTTGACCGTTGGTGTAGGTGCAGGTGCAGTTTTGGATGCACCCGCATCGATTTACCCAAATGGCATACCATCAATGGTTAGTCAGGCTATTTTGCCCTTGTTTGGTATTCCGTTTCAGGAAGGTATCGCTGGGAGTCTTGACGGAAATCAGCTCCCTAATGCACCTGAGCACACGATCAAACTGGGACTGGGTTACACCTTACCGTTTGAAGCGTTAGCTGGCGATATAACGTTCCGTTGGGATTACTACTGGCAGGATGATAGCTATGCTCGCGAATTTAACACCAAGGGTGACGAGATCGACAGTTGGGACCAGCACAATGCTGCCATTATTTATAACAGTAATAACGGGAAATGGAGTGGTCGACTTTGGTCGCGAAATCTTCAGGATGAAGATAACGTCACCGGCCATTACCTGACTGCTGATACATCAGGTTATTTTCGGAACTACTTTACGACTGAGCCACGTATCTATGGTTTGTCAGTACGGTACAACTTTGGTGAATAACGGATAGTTTTCAAACTGTTAAAAAAGCCCGCCATCAGGTGGGCTTTTTTTTGCCTCACCGTAAAGTGTTTACAAATAGTTGGGGTGGTAATAAAAGAGGTCTTGGTGAAGTGTCACGCCGGATGGTAGTAACAATTTAGTCCGTGTTTTAATCGAAGATAAATCGCGTAGAGAGGATCTAACGAATGACCAGTGTATTTGAATCAAACGAACGCATAGGTCGTAACGGGCGTGAAGTGCGCAAAAGCTTGCAGCAGAAGAACACGCGCTCACAGGCGCTAACGCAGGCGACAGGCGAGCTTATGAACTCTGGCTCAGCAGCGAGCTTGGAGATGCCCTTCCCGGTGCTCATGGAGGAGGGTGATGGGCCCTTTCTAATAGATGTCGATGCCAATCGCTATATTGATTTTCAGATTGGTTTTGGCTCGATGTTGCTTGGTCACCGCCACCCCCTGGTCCAGGCGGCCCTGGTTGATCAGGCAGCCAACAGGGGTTGGCAGTTCGGATTACATAATCCTAATCAAGTTAACCTGGCTGACCAATTGATCAAGGGAGACAATTGCGCCGAACGTGTCATTTTTTGCAACTCGGGTACCGAATCAACAATGTATGCTATTCGCGTCGCCCGCGCATTTTCGGGCAAGCCTAAGCTTGGTGTATTTGACGGTTTCTATCACGGAGCCCATGACTACGGGATTGGTACAGCCAAGCCCAGCAGCCCGCGAGATGCGCCGGTTTATCAGCCGATTGGTGCAGGGGTGTTACCCGCCGTCGTTGAAAACCAGATCATGCTGCCCTATCGGTCAGCCGCGGCATTCGACCTAATCCGGCAACATAAAGATGACCTTGCCATGGTCATGATAGAGGGCGTGCAAAGCTCAAATCCTCACGAAAAACACGAGCTAACGGCGTTCCTGCAGACGCTAAAATCAGTTTGTGCAGAATCCAATGTTTTATTTATGATGGATGAAGTGATTACGGGCTTTCGTCTGGCCTATGGCGGAGCGCAAGAATACTTTGGCGTGAAACCAGACCTAGCAACTTATGGGAAGGTGCTTGGAGGAGGGCTTCCTATCGGTGCGGTGGGCGGACGAGCTGACATCATGAAGCTTTTTAATTCGATGGCTATGGGTGATAAGAAAGGCATTATGTCAGGCGGCACGTTCTCGGGTAATCCCTTGACGATGGCGGCAGGAGTGGCGCAAACGGCTTTTCTTGACGAGAACAGAGTTGAACTCTATCCGCGCCTTAATTTGATGGGCCAACGCCTGGCGGGGACCATCAATCAGTATGCTCGTGAAAAGGGTATGGGCGTTCAGGTACTCAATGCAGGTTCGATGTTTCAAATTTACTTTCATGAGGGTGAAATTTGGTCTGCCCGCGACACTGGAGGAAGTCGGTCGCAAGCAGAGACGGATTTCTATCTTCACCTTCTAGACATGGGCGTCTTGATACCCGGCACCCGGCGTTCGTTTATCTCGCATGTTCATACACCAGAACTGGTGGATGAAGCCTCTGAAATAATCAAGAATTCGCTCGATCTAGTACGCGAGGATGATCTTTTCTGAAGTGTCGGTTCGAGCAAAGGCGCTTTGCGATATTTGGCATTAGATGGACATCCCCGCGGACACAGGCATAGCGTTCCTTGCGTTGCAGGTAAGTAAACAAGAAGCCTGCCCCTGGTAGGGATTAGATAGGCTGAGTCGTGCCAACGGCGTAGCAAGCCAAACCTCAGGATAAAAGCCAGATTAACAGTAGCGGTCACGCGCATATCAGACATCATGGCTAGCGAAACTGTTAGCATAGGTATTCTTAGTCACAAGTAGGGCGCGCTTCCGTTATGGCAATTCACTGGTACCCAGGCCATATGCACAAGGCAATTCGCGAGATGACCAATATCTTGCCGGAGGTTGATCTTGTGATCGAATTGCTTGACGCGCGCTTACCTGCCAGTAGCCAAAATCCAGCGATCGTGACCCTTCGTGATAACAAGCCCTGCATCAAAATCTTGAGCAAATCTGATTTGGCAAATCCTGAAACCACTTCTCGCTGGCAGGCCCATTTTGAACAGGATGCTTCGGTCAAGACGCTCCAGACAACGCTTGACCTCAATGGCACGCCTCAAAGGATCATTCGTCTGTGCCAGGCGCTGGTGCCCTCCAGGGTGAAAGCAAACCTGAGTATGCTGGTGATGGTTGCAGGCATTCCGAATGTCGGTAAATCGACGCTGATCAATGCCCTGGCGGGCCGCAAGATAGCCAAGACCGGTAATGAGCCTGCTATTACGAAAGGCCAGCAACGCATCAAACTGGGGCAGGGCATTATGTTGCTGGATACCCCGGGCATACTGTGGCCAAAGATTGAAAACGAAAATAGTGGTTATCGCCTGGCAGCGTCTGGCGCAATTAAGGACACGGCGATGGGCATCGAAGATGTTGCTTTTTACTTGGCCGACTACTTGATCAAACGCTACCCGGTAGCCCTTAGAGATCGCTATGACCTGACTTCGGTGCCAGATACCGAGCTCGAATTGCTTGAACTACTAGGTGCTCGGCGTGGGTGTCTTAGCGCCGGTGGGCGGGTTGATTTGGAAAAGGCTTCGGCGATTCTTGTAAACGAGTTTCGTGCTGGCATGTTGGGAGCCATCACATTGGAAACGCCAGATATGATCCTGGAAGAAGAACTGGTCGTGGTGCAGCAAAAGAAGATAAAAGCCGATCGAGATGCGGATAGAAAACGAAAATTTCGTTCTGGCCGAGCTGAAAAGGTGCAAGAGTAATGTCTAATCAGTTTGATAGGTACCCTGGTTTTTGCGCTTTGGGAAAATCCGCGGTGGTTAAGGGATAATTCGGTAGAGCTATTGCAAGCTGCAGAAGGTAGTTTGGCAGGATATATTTTTAGGTTTATTTAACCGTGCATTGATCTGGATATAAATGGATCTGGATATAAATGGGTCTGGATATAAATGGTTCTGGATATAAATGGGTCTGGATATAAATGGGTCTGGATATAAATCGGTCCCTTCCAAGTATACTGACCTCAACGAGCCAGATAGCAGTGAACAATTATGTTTAAAAGCGTAACACCACTAGTTTCACCCGGGCTACGTATCCTAATTTTAGTAAGCCTGACGGTTTTTTGTAATCCGCTATCAGGGTCCGAGACTAACGATGGCAAATGGCGCATTGTAAATTATTGGTCTGAATGGTGTGCGCCTTGTCGACTAGAGATTCCCATTTTTAATGAATTGAGCGTGAGCTTGGCTACGAGCAACGTTGTGATCCTGGGCGTGAATTTCGATGAAGACCCCATGGATGTAACCCTTAAGATTGCTGAGAAGATGGGCATTCAATTCCCGGTGTTAAGTCAGGAAGAGGTCGATGCATTAGCCTTGAATTCACCTAACGTTCTACCGACTACTTATCTTTTATCACCTTCCAATAATGTCGTAGCAAAACTAGTGGGTCAGCAAAGTAAGCAGGATATACTTGAGGCATTAACGCTTCAGGGGCTTACGGCACTTGCCGAATGAAAATCGACTAATGATTAGCGAGTACTTACAGACATGACTAAAAAAATCGGCTCTCCGAACGCGGTTGTCGTTGGGGCCCTATTTACCTTGGGCTTGTTAATGGCCTCTTACGCAGGGGGGCAAGGCTTGTTAACGCGCTTGCCATCGCCCGCGCCTGGCAATAGCAGCTTGTCCCGAGTGGTCGCCAGCGAAGCAGGAGAAATATATCTTTCTTGGGTAAGTCGCGAGGCTCAGCAAGTAACGCTTGAGTTTACTCGACTAACCAACGACGGTTGGGATGCCACGCGAGTAATCAGTCGGGGCAGTAACTGGTTTGTCAATTGGGCGGATTTTCCGGTGTTGTCGGTTGATTCTGGCGGCATGGTGGCACATTGGCTGCAACTGAGCGCTGCGGGTAATTATGATTACGACATCCGGGCACGGTTTTATCGCCAGGACAAAGCGACCTGGTCAGAGGCCAGGACGATCCACGGAGATGGTGTTAGCGCTGAGCATGGTTTTGTTTCCATGCTGCCACTTAACGACGGTACCACACTGATCAGTTGGTTGGACGGGCGGGAAACTGTGCTTAAGGAACCGCCAGGAGCGATGACTCTTCGTGCCGGTATTTTCGATAAGTCTGGAGCCACCATCAGCGAGTGGCAGCTAGACGATCGTGTCTGCGATTGCTGTCAAACCAGTTCAGCTATGACCCAAAATGGCCCAATTGTTGTGTATCGCGCGCGCGGTCAGCAAGAGGTGCGCGATATCTATGCGACTCGCTTAGTGGATGGTTCCTGGACGCTGCCGCAGGTAATCCATAATGACAACTGGCAAATTGCCGGCTGTCCTGTCAATGGTCCCTCGGTTACGGCGATGAACAAGCAAGTTGCCGTCGCCTGGTTTAGCGCTAAAGATGATGTGCCTAAAATTCAACTGGCACTGTCAACCGACAGTGGTCTTAGCTTTTCAGAGCCAGTCGTTGTCGAGAGCCCCAATACAAATGGTCGTGTCGACACGACGATTTTGGACTCTGGGGATATCGTTGTAAGCTGGATGGAAACGGCAGGCGAGGCCAAGATTTTGCTCTCTCGCTACAATCCAAGTGGTGAGCTTTTAGGTACTACCGAAGTTGCTAGTAGCAGTGCATCCCGTCGTAGCGGCTTTCCGATTATCGAGTCGGTAGGGGACACGGTGTATGTCACCTGGACTGACATTGGCGCAACGCCACAGGTTAGAGTCGCGCGGATTGATTATTAGTTAGAGATAGTTTGAGTGTCTCTGCGAGTAATTAGTGAGCGACGTTACTGGTGGATATTTCGACCGGTCATAAAGGCTCATTCGATCGATTTTTGAAGCTGGGATTACCTTTCGTCAGCCTCTATCTCCGACAACAGCTCCTGTAGCCAACAACAGCTCCTGTACCCAACAACAGTCTTAGTCGCGTCGCAGGCATATAGTTTGGTGCGTCATGGCCATCGCCCCGGGGCATCTATTTTTCTGTATTCTGGAATTGACCTATGCCGTCTTTGCTCTATGATACTGGCGAAATAAAAGCACGAGAAAAAGATAAAGGTAAGCGCTAAGGACGATTAATTTTCGCGTCTGCAGGCGTGGTTTTGTCAGCCGGAGCCTCCTCTATAGGCCTAGCGCGTATACCGCTGCGAAAAACTCCCTCTAATATTTCAGCTACCGCTGTAGCTTAGCTAACACGTAAGATAATTGAGTGAATGAATGAAGGGTGTCGTATTTAGAGAGTTTATAGCCCTGGTTGAAGAGACTTACGGCTTAGAAAAGCTAGAGGGTCTGATGTCAGCATGCGCGCTGCACTCACAGGGTGCTTATACAGCGGTAGGCTCTTATGACCACCAGGAATTAATGATTATAGTGTCTAAGCTCTGTGACACTGAAAATATCACGCCTAAAAAAGCGTTGGTTATGTTTGGAAGGTACTTACACGGTACTTTCTTAGAGCAGTATTCTGATTTTTTTAAAGACCAAGACACCTTTTCATTTTTAAAGTCTATTGATAGCCACATACATATAGAGGTTAACAAACTCTACCCGGATGCTGAGTTGCCAAAGTTTGAATACAAGCAGAAAGATAGTAATACTTTAGCTCTCCATTATACATCGACTCGCCCTTTTGCTGATTTAGCAGAAGGCTTGATTCTGCAAACCATTGAACATTTTGGCGAGCCTGTTTCTTTACAGCAGTGTGCCGAGGGTACTGACTTCGACCGGGTTTTCACGCTTATAAAAGCAAGGAAGCCCGATGGATAACGATGCTTATAAAAAAGCGCTCTTTAGAGAGAGAACCGCGCGTGAAAGTGCTGAGAAAATATTAGAAGAGAAGAGTCTCGAACTTTTCAACATCAATAAAAACCTTGAGTCACTTGTTGAGGCAAGGACCCAAGAGCTTCAAGAAGCAAGAAAGACCGCTGAAGAGGCCAATAAGGCTAAAACTGACTTTCTATTAAAGCTTAGCCACGAAATAAGGACTCCCGTAACTGGCATCGTAGGTTTTTCTGGAATGCTCAAAGAGCAAGGGTCTTTCTCAGAAGAAACCGAAGGGATTGTAAATGGGATCTATTCCTGCGCAGCGCTTTTAGACGCATTAATGGATGACATTTACGATTTTTCCGATCTTAAAAAAAAGTCCATTGTTATCAACAAAGAGCCTACGAAGGTGCGTTCTATTGTTCGTAACATTGAAGCCATTATGAGCACTCAGGCTGCATTGAAAAAATTAACACTAAAGGTAAGTGTTTCAGATGCCGTTCCAGAATACGTAGAAACTGATGGCAAAAGACTGATGCAACTAGCGATAAACCTAGTCAGCAACGCCGTCAAATATACTCACAAAGGAAGTGTTTCTATCATTGCTGACTACGTGAACGATGAAAAGTTAGTGATCAATGTCTCGGATACTGGCATTGGAATGAGCGAAGAAAGCTTGGAGGAGATTTTTAACAATTTTTTGCAGCTTGACGCGACTAGCAGTGGACTGGGTCTTGGCCTGAGTTTAGTGAAAACGCACATTGAACTCTTAGGCGGGAGGATCACCGTGGATTCAGAAGAAGGCGGTGGTTCTACCTTCAGTGTTGAACTTCCGGCACCAAGGGCACAAAAAACTAAAACGATAGAGAGGCATGATTTCAAGAATATAAAATCAGAACCAAAGATCCTTTTGGTGGAAGATAACGCGATAAACGCAAAAATATTAGGCGCATATCTATCCGAAATCACTAAAAGCTTTGATCACGTTACAGACCTCATGGCTACCCGAAAGCTTCTGGGTCAAAATAACTACGATTTGATAGTGCTGGATTACTTTATCGAAGGAGGTACTGCCGTTGATTGCTTGAAGCTGATTAGTCCTGAGAATACTTCTGTTATCGTACTCACGGCCAGTAACTCTGAGAAAATCGAAAGCGACTGCATTAAGAATGGTGCTGATATTTTCTTAACTAAACCAATACGCAAAGACACTTTTATAGAAAATATCAAAATACTGTTGGAAACTGATAGCTGACTTTTCGAGCAAAAAACACCCTGCAATGATCTTGCAATCGGTGGCCAGCCTTTCAGTGGTAATCTCGCCCCCGTCGTGGACCCTTTTTTAAAGGTCCTCTCCGAAATTGAAATGAGCTGTCCGTGTCAGGCAAACATCCTACTAAAGAGTCCAAAGTTGCCCAAAGAGCGTTGAAAAAACACTAAGCCTTTACCCCATCCCAGCCTTGCTGCATCGGTTTTTTAAATTGCTCCTGCTTGAGCGTGCGTACTGATTTTGTCAGTATGTCCAGCTCAGTGATGACTAGGGCGTCACCCGATTTCAGCGCCTTTAGAGCATGCTTGCCTCACTCTGTGAGGCCACCCCTGGCCATCCGCTCTTTTGCAACAGATAAGCTGCTACCGGCGACTAAGTGTTCATGCTAACTATTTATCATTGTCCGATCCTTAGATGTTTCTTTTACTGTTAGGTATCGCTTGCCCGGCCAATGTACCCAGGTTCTTTTCTAACCACTTTATTTTGGAAATTCGCATTGGGGTAGCTTGGGCCGTTGGGTCAACGCAACCCGCGTCAAACTCTTCAATCCATTGAAAGTTCATGCCTCTTTCCCAACAGAATTCCATTTCAGCAGTAGATTGTGTGCCGGTATAAGTAGAGCAACCGGAAGAAAGCGCGATCAGTAAGGAAGCTAAGATAGTCTTGTACATGTTGTTTACCTGTTTGTCTGTTGGGTTGATGGGAGGAGAGTGTAGGACCACCTTGTAAACCAGGGTTGATGTCAATGTGCACTAATGTAACGGAATGTGAACATCACCATCACCGAGATTGGTGAAGTTACAAGCTAAAAGACCCGTCCGGCCTGGATTTTCCATCCTGGGCCACGCGCTGAGCTCTGTAAGCCGCTAACAAACCATAGGTCAGAAAATTCATCGGTCCGGAGAGCCGCGGTGAAAGGGGCCTGTGGGCTTGTTTATTGAGGCTTAAAAATAAAGTAAGGTGAAGCCTTCAGGCAGCGCGTTGGAAGCAGTACATGGTTACAAGAAGGGTGTTTTTGGTTGACGATCAAGAGCTCATATTGGACGCTGTTTCAGATTTGATAGGATCTCGTGGTGCTCAGCAAGGCATACAGATTGTAGGATCTGCCCAAGGCTATGAACAGACGCTGCTAGCCTTTGAATATGAACAGCCTGATCTTGTGTTGTTAGACATGAACATGCCGGTTGTTAATGGCTCGGAAATGGCTTTTATGCTCAAAAAGCAGTGGCCCGAAATAAAGATACTCATGCTGAGTAACCATGAAGATGGTAGTGATATTGCGCGTGCAAGATCCGCAGGCGCCGACGGTTATGCGTTTAAAAGCGGCTCCCATCAAGCGCTAATGGACGCCATTGTGGCCGTGTTAGAAGGCCGCGAAGAGTTTGTAGTTCCTGTTCACTTAGTGGAACTGAATACCTCTATCAGCATGGCTAATATGGGGCTTACCTATAGGCAACGTCAAGTGTTAAGGCTTTTGGCTTATGGTGAAAGCGCTAAAGAGATTGCCAGATCATTGAAAATAAGCCCGCGTACTGCAGAAAAACATCGTGCCGAGGTGCTGGCTAAACTCGACGCACCTAATCCTATTAAGCTGGTTGAATATGCGAATCAACTCGGTTTGCCCAGTTAGCCTCTTGTCAAAACGATTTCTTAGTTTTTCGGTACATTTGTAATTGATCAGCCACAGTGGCTAATAATAGCAGCAAGTGTGAAGGCTCTACGTTGTCGTCATCTAACGAACTCTCCACCTTCAGCAACGTGGCTGACATGGATTGCGCTCCAAAGATACCGCAGTTTCCCAGCATTTGGTGTATTTCTTTGGCTAAAGCGTCGAAGTTATTGTCTTCTATGTGCTTATGGCAATGCTTAATAGACGTGTCGCAATGTGTTAAAAACTTGTCAACCAATGGGCTTATACTGGACACATCAACATCATTGGTGCGCTGGTTATCAAATTCCGCTTCAAAGAATTCACTTAGAAGTCGCAGTAATTGCATCTGAGTGTACGGTTTGTACAAGCAATGGTCTGCACCAGCGTCTTGGGCTTGCCGAAACACATGTTGCGCTGTATCTGCGGTATGGATAATGATGGGGCAATGGTCAAGGTCGTTATCCGTTTCAAAGGTTCGTATTAGGCGAGTGGCGTTAATGCCCCCCAATACGCCCATATGAGTGTCCATTAGTATCACGTCAATGCCGCCTTTTTTAAATCGTTCCAGTGCTTGATCTCCATCCTTAGCAGTAAGGAAAGTGATGCCTGAAGGTAATAAAAAGGCTTCCGCGACCTGACGACTTATAGCAGAGTCATCTACGACCAAAATACACCTGCCAGACAGATCTATCGGTTTGGCGGAAGAGTCGACCGTACGATGCTCGTTCTCTTGCCAGGCTACAGAAGAGATATTTAAGCAAAGATCAAACCGTGTTCCTTCACCTAGGGTCGATTTAACGTCAAGCTTGCCGCCCATGAGAGTACAGAGTTCTTTAGAGATGCTAAGCCCTAGCCCGGTGCCTGCTTGTCCGGGTGCATTGCTGCCGGGCACTTGATAGTAGGGGGAAAAGATATGTTCAAGTTGTTCTTCATCGATGCCCTTGCCGGTGTCAATAACGCTAAAGATAACGTCATTTTCTGCGGTGCCTTTCGATACCGTGAGATCAACTTGACCTGAAGGAGTGAACTTGATCGCGTTGCCAATAAGGTTGACTAGAACTTGTCGTATTTTCCCGTAATCGCCCTCTCGCATGATCGGCACATCATACGTCACCTCAAAATTTAGTCGCAGGCCCCCTTGTTGGGCGGTATTACGCAATATGTTCTCTAATTCTTCCACCAGTGACAAAATACTGAATTTGGTTGTTTCAATTTCCATCGGACTGTTATTGGATAGCTTGGAATGATCCAGTACGTTGTTGATCAAACCTGAAAGCTGCTGGCCAGAGGTTTCAAGCGTTTTTAGATCAAGATTAGAAATAAATTTTTCTTGTCGCTTACCGATCATCTCTATCATGCCCAGAACACCGCTTAATGGCGTGCGCATCTCGTGGTTGAGGTTGGCAAAAAAAGCGCCTCGGGCTTCGTTTGCTTGCTCTGCTGCTTGCTTTGCCCGGTTGAGTTCTTCAGTACGTTCGTTAACAGTGCTTTCTAGCGTAGCGTTGGCCTGCTCGGTCACTCTTAGTAGCTTCAGGTTATTCGCGAGGATGTCAGCGTTCAATAGCGTGACTCTTCGGAAGAAGGCGGTGGTGAAAAATATCATTTGGGCCAAAGCCCCAATGAGAAGGGCGTGTAGCCCAAACATGTTGTTCGGAACCAGGCCTAAATTGACCATAAACGTATAGGCGGTACCAATTAGAAATAGCGAAAGTCCGAGGATTAAATCTCTTGCGTAGGGTGTGCCTAAAAACCAGGCGTTGGCAAGGATCCCGAGAAAAATGATACTTGCAGGTGCGAAGGCTCCGATAGTGTACGCGACGAAAGTGGGGTCAAATAATGCCATCACTCCAAGGCCTGCTGCTAACCAGCAGAAACCTACTAATATCAAATCTATCTTTGGCAGCACTGCCCTGGACTCAAGTACCTCCCGAAGAAACAAAGAGAAGAAAATAATCATCGAGGTGTAGCTTAAGAATAAAAAGCTTCGATCTTGCAGTGCTAAATCAAAAAATAGATCGTAGCCATTAATGGCAAAAGTCGCTGTAATAAAGCTGGCGATAAATCCAATGTAATATAAATAAAATCGGTTTTTGAACGCGACGTACATCAGTCCATTTAAAAAAATCATAGTGATCGCGATACTGATAAAGCCGATTACGATTAAAAAGTGCTGGTTGCCAACTCGATTGCGTTGTTGTGACGGACCCAAAAGAACTTGAATTTGGAGTAGTTTTATCTTGCTGTGTATTTCAAGATAAAAAGTTTGGCTTTCGTGAGCAGCCAAGTTGATATTGAATATTGGTAATACGTTCTCCACTGCACGTTTACTTAACGGGATGTCGGTGCCGCTTAGTTCGCTTACCCATTGCCCCTGCTGCTGGTAGTGGAGATTAACCTTATTCGGGAAAGCTTTTTCCAAATAGATGCTTTTCGCAAGGGCGTGATCAAGAGGGTTGGTGAGGGTGAAAGCAAGCCATTGAGTACCTTCCTCCATAGCGAGGGTAAACTCGCGTTTGACGAGTGCTCCATCCAACAGTTTAACTTTAACCTCGGCGGGCGCTGCAACTCTGCTGGGGTCTGACAAGTATAAAAAACTGGGGAGGTAAATCGACTCGTCATCGTCGCTAAGTAGAAGCGCTGGTATGTCTTCTGCACGGGCTGCTTCACCGATCAACACGAATAAACACAGGCTTAACGTCAGCCAAACAGAGGCCTTAGTATTAAAAAACCGCATGATGTTTCTTGGCGTCACGTAACATCCAGCAAAGCGTTATTATCCGTAGTGGTATGGAAAGGTTCAAGATGGCATGACCTTGTTGCTCGCGGGGCAGGCCTCTGAAATCAAAGTAGAACGTCACGAGGAGGATCGGCAGGCCGCTTAGCAACAATCTGACGATCAGCAATAAGCATTAAACTAGCCTCGGCGTGAGAATGGCAGTGTTATTTCACGTTAAGTCGTGACCAGCTATTTTTCGCTTAGGGTAGGCGCTAGGTATTACCTCTTCCGACGTTGTTCTGTTAAACAAAGGGTTTATGCTGAGAAAAAATTTGTAACAGCGATGACATGACCATCTCTTCGAACCTGGCGCCAGTCGCATGAACCATTTCCGCGGCGACCGCCCTACACGGTCCGAGCCGCAGTGCGGGCAAGCAGGCGTGTTGCCTTGTGCCGCTTCGTAGGTCCTTGGCCCGTTTAGGCGATGACTGCTTTTCGACTTGAAGAAAACGATGATGTACTCCCGGTGATATGTGCGTAGGACCTGTAAACCGCTGACGTTGTCAACCCTTAGAAATGAATGGTATACAGCTATCAATTGGGTTGGTATGGGTGCTTTTACCCATGGATGAAACCCATGCCCATGGGAAAAAGTAATAGGCATAGTATCCCTCCTGAAAAACAGCTGATGCATGAGCCTTCAAGCAATAAAATCCGACCGTCAGAGGAGGAAAAATGCCAACAAGGGGGGGAGTGTTGCCGTATGAGCGTTCCGCAAAACGATTATTTAGCCCTTCATTCGCGCTGCATCAAAGAATTGGCCTAGGCCCACTGAAGACACATTGCCCGCGTTGAGAGTTTTAGGGACGTGTTCAAGAATTTTTTGGCAGGCTATATTCCCTCGCTTTCTATCTCCCAGCGAAACCCCTAGCGTCTTTTTTTGTCCATCTATCGATGCAGTTTAATGTGGCAATAATATCTATCGGCTTTGTTAGATAATCATCCATGCCCGAAGCAAGTATTCGTTCTCGGTCACCGGAGCGTGCTTGGGTAGTTAGAGCAACAATAGGAATGTCGCTTTCAGCGCCAGGAAGTTCGCGGATGTTTTTCGTCGCTGTCATGCCATTCATGACAGGCATAGACACATCCATCAATATGAGGTCATAGCTTACGGTCGAGACTGCTGTGAGTGCCTCTTTGCCATTTGACACGATATCGACAAAGAATCCTTTGGTTTGCAGTATACTTTTGGCGATCAGTTGGTTGGTCAGGTTGTCTTCTGCGACTAAAACTCGGATTTGGCTGTCGGCAAGTTTGGGACACTTTTCCCGAGCACCTATTAGCAATCTATCCTCTAAGTCCTTATCTTCAATTTTTTCCAGTTTAATGTTGAAAGAGGACGTACTTTTTGAGGTATCCGTTTTTGCGTAAGGGATTCCTGTCGGGCCCTCTTGCTGCTGAATGTTGTTATTGTGTTTTAATAACATGGCGAGGCGCTCCCGGTATGCCTAGTAAATGCACATAGCGCCGATGATGGGCAGTATGTTGAAAAAAAGGACGATACATGGCTGTCAATTAGGTTGATATGGGTGCTTCTACCCATGGCTAAAACTAATCTATCTAGCAAAGAAGAGATCCGCTTAAAAGTCAGGGCGTCCGTTAACTTTCAAGTTGGTATTGCCTAAATATGTAGACCATATGAGTTACGGTGAAATTGAAATAGGCCGTCCGAAACGATCCTCAACAGTGGTTCTCGCACAGTGGTAATAGTCGCCATCCTTGTTTCCCCCCGTTGTACATAAGAAGGGAATACTTTGATTTTTCCCTGAACTGATTTTACAATTCACACGGTTTGGCCCTGAGAACCGGTCGTGCCTGACGAACAAAAACCATAAAAGCTGCCTTGGTTCCTTGGGCATCCAGTGGCATCGCTTGTGAGATAGCCGAGATAGGCCTGACGAAGGGATGTGACCTACTTTTAGTGGTACGTTCGCTACAAAACTTAATGCTCCTCATCCGGAATTTAATAGAACTTCCAGCGAATAGACAGTGACGGTCCTTCAGGTCGACCTATCGCCGAATGATTCACCTGAGATGATATTTGACTTTGTGAATGACAGAAACATGTTCGTAAATATTCTTGTAAACAAGACCTGTGCTGGTGTCTCTGCAGCAGTACGGAATTATGCCGAGAAAGCGTTACTGGAAATGATGGTTCTAAACATGTTTTCAGTAACTGCGATCTGTAAATATTTCGTACCTCAAAAAAAGTAAGAAAGACAAGCAAGAAAGACAGGCCGTATATTGAATATTGCGTCCCTTGCCGGCTATCAACCCGTACCCAATATTGCTGCATCTGCTGCGTCCGAAAGCTATGGGTTAAATTTTTCAGATGCGATCGCTATGGCGCTAGAGGACTATGCCACTGCAATGGGATGTCATTATCTTGTGACTCCCCGGGGCACACGGATACGGATTTTTTTGATCGCGCAGACATCAGTAGAGACAGCAAATTTTACGCTCATAAAACGAGCGTTTCACCAAGAAGTGTTGCGCAGGACGCGATACAAAAAATGCTTTGCGGCAAGCTTTCTTCAATTCACGGCGTCAAGAATAATGTCCTCGCATTTTTGAGTAAAACTTCTCCATCGCGAAAAATAACGGCACGGGTTTCTAAGAAACTTGTAGCCAGGTGATGCGAACGCTGGCGGAAATAGACACGAGAGGGGCTGGCAACCGGTGCTGACCACGTAATCTTTTCACGCCGTATAATTTTGCTATCCACCCTGGGCGCAATAGATATAGTCTGGGATAAATCCTACAGGGAAAAGGAACCGTAGCATGGATCAGGATACCCAGGTAAAAATCCTCACAGAACTCCTGCGGCAGGTAGATGAAGGGAAAAACATTGATGCGGGGGTGCAGTATAGAATGCCCACTTCAGCCTATGTTTGTCCTGAGATTGCGGCAAAGGAGTGGGATCTGTTTTTTCAAAATCATCCGCAGCTGATTGGCCTGTCGGGTGATTTGTCAGAACCGGGTAGCTTTATGGCCATCAACGATTTTGGCACCCCTTTACTGGCAACTCGAGACAAGGAAGGCGTATTCCATGCCTTCCTGAATGCTTGTCGGCACCGAGGCGTTCGAGTCACTCAGGAAGCACGCGGTAGAAAAAACGTGTTTACCTGTCCTTTCCATGCCTGGAGCTACTCTAACAAAGGTGATCTAGTTGCGATTCCGGATGAAGATCATTTCGGTCCAATAGATAAAAGCTGTAACGGTTTGATAGAGCTACCGGCCGTTGAACGCGATGGTCTGCTTTGGATTCACCCTAAACCAGATGGAAGCCTTGATGTGGACGAATTGTTGGGCCAGCCCCTCGCGAACGAAATCGCTTCCTACGGATTGGGTGATCTGGTTCATGGAGGTGTTAAAACCATTACAATGAATCTCAACTGGAAACTAGCCAACGATACCTTTGGAGAGACTTATCACTTTGGTAAACTGCACAAAAACACCCTCGCTAAAATAATCCCTGGCAACACCTTACACCTTGAAGAATTTGGACATCACCACAGGTTTGTCACTGCATCTAATTCAATTGGTAAATTCAAAGACCTCTCAAAGAGCGAGTGGAATATCCATGAGGGGGCTGCTTTTATTTTGTACTATTTGTTTCCTAACATCACAATGATCGTTGGAAATGGCACCTGCACGCTTGTCAAAATGTATCCCGACCCTTCGAATTCCGGGCGTTCTACGTCTCAGGTTTTTGCATATTATTCGCAGGAAGTGATGGACATGGAAGCAGCAGCTAAAGCGACCGGTAGTCTTCAGCATGTCGCTGCTAACACCGCTTATGATCCTGAACAGAAGCCGGTTTCATCGCTGGAAACAACAATGGAAATTTTTACCAGCACGATTGAGCAGGAAGACTACTTAATGGGCGAGTTACAGCAGAAGTCTGCGGAAAACGGTCTCCTTCAACATGTTACCTTCGGTCGAAATGAACCTCCCCTGCATCATTTTCACAAGACATTTCGTGAAGTGCTTGGTTTGTCCCCGCTTGAAAAAATAGAGTAGGACATCGGTTGGTGGCAAACTTGCCTTAGTGAACTTATTTGAAGTACTTCTAAGGCCTCAATAATTTTACGCCCCTCTGCAGGGGGGCATATGTCAGAGGGTGGGTCGGTAAATCCAGAGTCAAATGCTAAAACTCAAGGTTCACTGGTCCATAGATCACAGGGAGCATTGATTGAAGTTATAGGAGATCTCAGGTCAGGTGCTAAATCTAGGTACGGACAACTTAATCTTTTCAAGCTCTGTAATTTTAGGTCTCATCTTTAGGCTGCTGCTCTACTCCATTCATCAAACGCAGTTATCCTTAGATTTCTGTAATGGTCCGCTGCATTGGGTGACGACCAAGATAGGTAATGTTGTTGACCATTGATCTTCACGAAGACTTCGTCGATGGAGAAAGTATCACCAAACCCTCGATGTTTTCGTTTTAGCCGTCTGGAATATTTCGGTCTGAATTTGATACACCAGAGTCGGATGGTTTCGTCACTCACAGTGATGCCACGTTTGTTGAGTAAATCTTCAATATCTCGATGACTGAGATTGAATACATTACAAAGCCATACCGCATAGCTAATGATTTCGGGCGGTAACCTATGTCGCTCGTGAGAATTCATCTGGCAAAGTGTTCGCCATCAGCAATTAACTTGTCGATACATTTCCGTAAAATAAGGCGCATCAACAAACGAGTTTTGACTTGAGCAATTGTAGATAAATGGCTTATTGTTCACCGGCTTTAATCAAAGGATCCAGATCTTGAATACGGTCAGTAAAAGCCGCCCATTTCACCCTTCACCGAATGATACTAGTCAACTACAGTCTCTATTTAATACCGTTTCGATAGACGGTTTGTCGTCTGCACACGCTATCAAACAGCGTGTTACGGCATGCGGACTGAGCTTAGAAGATCATCGGCTAAAAATAACGCGAGCCCGACTGGCCGCTTATGTTGATGAAAGCATCGATATCGACGCCTTTACCGGGATTGTGCGGGATGAACTGTTGATGGTAAATCGCATTTTTCGCCATGAAATGATCATTCCCGATTGGTCCGAGTTCTGTCAGCAAGTTCATAAAATCTACGAAGAAGTTGAACCCGACCGCAGCGGTAAAAATGCCGACTACATCCCTATTCTGCGCGATGCCGATCCTGAAAAATGGGGTGTCGCGCTGTGCACAACCGACGGACAACGCTTAGCGATCGGCGATGTTGATGTCTATCATTCCATTCAGTCAGCCTCTAAGCCGCTAAATTATGCGTATGCATTAAAGACTGAGGGCGAGTCATTCACCCTCCAGCATGTCGGCACGGAGCCTTCCGGGAGGCCGTTTAATGATTTAACGTTGATGCCTGACCACAGGCCCTTTAATCCCTCGGTGAATGCCGGGGCTATTATCATTGCAGGCTTGATAGCCTCCGCCAGTCCCGAACACTCGGCGCGGACCCTGACTCAAGAGATTATGGACTTTTGGTTTGCACTGAGTGGCGAGCATGAAGAAGTCCGTTTCAGTCAGGAGACAATGGTTTCTGAGCGGGACACGGGACATAATAATTTTGCGATAGCTCATTTACTGAGCGCACGCAGAGGACTGCCGCGCAATGTCGATCTGAAAAAAATGATGGAACTGTACCTGTCTTGTTGCAGCATCGAGATGACCGCATCGATGCTTTCAGTCGCGGCGGCGACGCTGGCCAATGGTGGTATTTGCCCGACCTCAGGCGCACAGATTCTACCCACTGAAATTGTAAAGAAAACACTGTCTGTCATGCAGTTTTCAGGCATGTACGACAATGCGGGATCTTTCTTATATGAAGTTGGCTTGCCGGCGAAGTCCGGTGTTGCGGGTGCGGTGATGGTCATCGTCCCAAACTTGATGGGCTTCGCTACTTTTTCTCCGCGTCTAGATCCTTATGGCAATTCGATGCGCGGTGTATCGTTCTGCCGGAAGCTGGTCGATCGTTTTACATTTCATATGTACGACAGCCTGTCGAGCGGCCGAACCGGCTGCAAGCAGGATCCGCGAGAGTCACAACACAACCGCAAGCAGCGTGATTTATCCGATTTTCGCTGGGCACTTTCATACGGTGATGTTTATGCCACCAAGGTGCGTGACCTGGCACTCGCCTGCATGATTGATATGTGCCTTGCGGATGGCGACATCGATGAGAGGGAAATTTTCATCATCGCCAGCGCCCTCGAGGACATGGTTGGCTCGCCAGTCGAGATATCCGAATTGACTGCACTTGCCAACCAACGTCAGTTAGACGTTTTGGCGACTCAAGATTCACCGTTCAAAGGTCTGTTGCTCAAACTGGCGTTAGAACAGCTAACGCTTGATGATAACGCCCGCAATATTATTTTCGAGTCGGCCTATCGCGTCGCCTGTGCCGATGGTGAAGTCAGAGCGCAAGAGCACGAAAAGCTTCTTCAGATCGCCGACGCGCTGGGTATTTATGTCGGGGTTGTTGAATTACAAATTGACCAATTCAAACGCCGGCAAACGCCTTTCGCCACAGCCTAGTGCGGGTTGTTGCGTCCATATTGACGAACAGCACGCTTGTAGAGTAGGTGCGCCGAAAATAAGCGGCCATCAAAATCCTCTTTCATAGAAGCCTTCATGGGTTTGGTGATGCTTACAGTTGGCTGCTGAAAAGGAATGGTAAGGAGGTGCGGCGAAGGTTCGATCACGTATTCTCAGATTTACCTGTATCACACTTATGACCAAGCACCAGGTGCCGGCAGAGTTCAGGTCCCATGCCTGCACCACCACCTGTTACGACCGCAACTTTCCCGGTAAGGTTATCTATCCCCTTTTTCCTGTTTTCTATAGATACAATCGGACTGCTCACCATATCATCGAAACGCGGTTTCGCCATCCAGAGCATCACAGCCCGACATCCTCATCCTGGGCAGCTGGTTTTTAGAATTGGTTTCAGAAAGTTAACTTACCAGTACCCTTAATAGCGTCCCAATCATTACCGGATACCGGTTTCTAGTCAGGTTCATGTTTGATTCTAAATTCAATGGCCTGATCTCCTATTACAATTTTTAAAATTATCCACCAACGAAATACATACCTTGAATGGCTGCCAAACTTTAGGTATGAACCAAATTAGGCAGGGTGTGATCGAGGAGCTTTGCCGCATTCGCCGGCGCAATTGGAAGGCCCGTTGGATCCAGCAGGCCAATTTGCGCCAACAGCGAGGCCTGATCCCAATAGATATGCTCGTGGGTCACTTTGCCGTCCACGACGCCAGCAATCACCACCATGGCAACCTCAACCGGCAAGTTTGTCGGCGCAACACCCGGCAAAATCCAATCAAGTACCTCTGTGTGGGTAAACCGCACTAGATCTTCATTGACAACCTGAGTCTCGCCAACCGTCTGAGAAATATTGATAATTTCACCATCGGGGGGCAGGAATCTGCCAATGAAATGGTTCGCATACCATTCGCGAAGTGCGGCCTTACCGACCGCGCCTGCCAGGGTGGGGAACACCGTTAAATGGGGGTTCTCGGCCATAGTCGCCATGGTTGTATCGAGGTCGAGATCAATCTCAGCTTGGATGTGTTTAGCCACAACATCGGCTATTGAGCGTAATTGCGGATCTACAACTGGGTCAGACATATGCGGCCTATTAGCTGAGCAATGTAGACGTAGCTTAGGTGAACGCATGCTGCCGAGCGAGCTTTTTCCCAAAGGATTAGTTTCCGAGTGTTATACGATAACTTTTCATTGAATTGCACGTACCGCATTGCCTCACTAATAATCACACTATTGGCAGGCCGCTGCCTCATCTAAAATCACACTACGCAATAATGAACAAGGATATTTAGATGACGAAATCGATGTGTTTATCAGCACGGCGAGAACTACTGCGAAGTGTGCGAGAAAAGTACCAACACGCGAACTGGGAGGGAAAAAGAAAAATCATGGATGGCTTCATCGCGGCCACTGAACAGGATCGAAAATACTAGATTCGCCTTTTACGGGATGGGTTCAGCGCGCCACCGTCACCAGTAAAACGTATTGCCCAATAAAAAATATGATGGCCAATTTCTCCAGGTATTGTTATGCGTTTGGCACACCGCTAATCAAATCTGCTCAAAGCGACTAGCGCTATTTTTGCCTTTGCTTGTAGCGTCAATGGAACGCCATGGTCACCTTAGATTGCCCGCCGATGTGCGAGAGCGATGACTGAGTATCAGCGCAGCGACAATAAATTGACTCCTTAAACCGGAAAGTAAAAAAGTAACGTTATCGGTCTCTACGACCCAACCTAGGGAGGATAGGAATTATAGTAGGGCTTTTCGAGCGAAAGTCTTAGTATCGAATCAGTTCGGTTGCCAGCCTGTTTTATGCAAGAGTGTAGCCGTGTGACGATTAGCGGTTAAACGCTACCAGGGTTTGTGGTTGTTGACTGACCTGGTGGTATCACATTCTTGCCCTTTATTTTTTTGTTGAACAAGCATGTAAATAGTGTTTCAGTCAAAAGCGTGTTCAATCTACTCTAGCCCTCTCCATTCTGCTGGCGCTTTCTAGAAATAAAGCGTTTGGTTTGCGGGTCTAGCCCGTGTGGTTAAGCTAAGCGAAATAATAATAATTAATTTGAGATGGTTTAATGAGTAGCTCCCTCACAGAACACCCAACACGACCTGAAGAACTCAATAACGGTATTGCTGTTTGGGTAGCGGTATTATTTTTATCGGTCGCCTACCTTACTTATAACACTTTACCGGTGGTACTAGGTGCAGCTGCGGACGCTATGCAGCTAACCAATGTGCAAATTGGCTACTTAGGCTCCAGCTATATGTTTGGTGCTGTAGCAGCAGGCATTAGCTCTATTTTTTGGGTGCGCCGTGTTAACTGGCGCTGGGTGGTTTTGATATCTTCACTCACGGTATTAGGCTGCTACGCCACAGCGTCATTTGCTAGCTATGATATTTTGCGCATCGCTTTATTCGGTGTAGGTTTTGCCAGTGGCGCGATTGTTTCCTGCGTACTGACGTATTTTGGCGATACCCCCACTCCCGATCGCAACTTTGGCTATGGCGTGGGCTCCCAGGTACTACTTGCGGGCTTAGCCGCTTACTTTATGCCCATCTTCATCACTCCCACATGGGGCTTCTCAGGCATTATGTTGTTATTTGGCGGCATGGTGATGGTAACGCTGCTAGCCATTCCCTTTTTCCCCGCCAGAGGCTGCCGAGGTTATGAAGACGACATCCAAGAGCCTTCAGCAACATCATCAGCAAACAGCGCCATCAATGGCTCGTTAATAGGTTTATGGCTGGGCGTTGCCGCCATGTTTATCTACTTTTTAGGGGAAAGCGGTGTTTGGACCTTTTTAGATCGAGTTGGCCTAGCGAATGGCTTAAGTTATGAAGCCATGGGGGAAGCCTTTGGTATCTCATTAATTATTAGCTCGGCCGGTGCCTATTTAGCCTCCTATATGGGTGATCGCTTTGGGCGAGTCATCCCTATTTTAGCTGCAACCGTCGCCCTTATTGCCGGTTTATTGCTGATGCTATATACGAACTCTGCGTGGTATTTTGGGCTTGGTATGTTGCTATTTTCGGGCGCTTGGAACTTTGTACTGCCTTTCCAAATGTCATTGATTTCAGAGGGCGATACCACTGGTCGCTTAACACCACTGATTCCTACCTGCCAGCTTTTAGGCTCGGCTATAGGCCCTGCTATAGCCGGCCACATGGTAATAGATGGCAGTTATTTCTACGTTTATCTGCTGGCCTTCATCGCCGCTATTATTAGCGCCATCTTGTGCATATATGTTGAGATGTTTGTGTATAGACCAATGAAAGTGGCTCGGTCGCTGGTTTCTAGCTTATAGGTTGATAAATTTTAGTGACTTTAGGCTAGGGGTTTTAGACATGCGCCCATGCCTAAAGCATTCATCATCGGCCCGCCGCGCGCGGGCACCACTAGCGACTGCACCACCCTGCTTGAGCTGGACCTTTCCTGTTTACCCACACCGCTTATATCAAAGCTGCGATAGACAGGCACAAGTGATTGCCGACACCCCCGCCTACTAGGATAGGATCTACGCCTGGGCTTTTTCGAGCGAAAGTCTGAGTATCGAATCAGGCGGTCGCCTGTTTGTTTTATGAAAGATTGGAGCCGTATGAATAGTCGTGGTCAAAAGCTACCGAGGTTTGTGGTTATTGGTTGGCCTGGTGATGGGCGATTAGCCAACGTGCTTTTCTGTTGGGTGGCGGTGGAAAAACTGCTTTCAAGGCCATGGGACACGAACTAAGGGTTGATTTTTTGCCCCGGAGTCGGGCGGTTAATACGTCGGCAAAACCGAACTCAAACTACCTTGGCTATTTCCCCGAATAGGCCTCCACTCCAGACAAATTTAACGTTTCCGGTGTCATGGGCCTTAGCCCGTTGGGCATAGTTGAAAATAAAACCAAACCGATAACCCGGCAAACGGTCGCTGACTTTAGTAAATATAAACTCGGTGTAGTGCAAGGCTATGTCAATACACAAGCATTGGATTTACTGATTGCTAACGGTAGGATAAAAGCGAAACCAGGTACTTCAGGCTCGATTAATATGCAAAAAATAGCCGGTAAAAGAATTGACGCTGCGGTCATTGACGCCAACATATTTGCTAACCTGTTAAAACACAATGCCAAGTTGAAAAGCGCTCAAGGCAAGCTTTAGATGAACAGCTAGTTACTGGTAAATAAAGAGTTAGTAGTTGCGTTTAAAAAAAACTGGTCAAGGTGAAAAATGGTTAGCCATTTACAATCAGGGCCTAATTAACATGAATGTCGAGGCGATTAGTGCGCCTCGCTTAAAATAATTGCCACAGTTACGTTATCTGATCTTTAGTATCAACTAATTAATCAACAACGAATAAAACCGAGTCTCCTTATGAAAAAACATCTAATAGCCCTGAGTTTAAGCAGTTTATTAGCCGTTTGCGGTATGGCACATGCAGACTTGTCGGCAACGGTCACCGCAGCATCCGATTATACCTTTAACGGCGTTAGCCAAACCGATACCGGGCCAGCGCTGCAAGCCAGCCTCGATTATGCCATGAGTGATGGCTGGTACGCGGGTACCTGGGCATCCAATCTGGATTTTGGGCATGGTGATGATACCAATATCGAATGGGACGGTTATGTGGGTAAGTACAGCCAACTTAACAACAACTGGAGTCTGGACGCCGGTATTTTTTACTACACCTACGCAGGAGCCTCATATTCTAGTGACTACAACTACCCGGAGGTTTACACCAAGTTTGGTTATAGCTCAGATATAGGTAGCACAGAAATGAACTTCTGGTACAGCTGGGACTATTTTGGCCTAGATGTTGATCATTATATTGCCGAGCTCGCCCATAGCTTTGAGTTAAGTAAAGGCCATGCGGTACGCATTAGTTTTGATCGCTCAATTTCTGCCGACGAAGGAAAATGGGCCTGGGACGATAGTGACGCTTATAATCATTACCGCATCGCTTATGTTACAAGCTGGCAGGGTTTTGATATCGATCTGGCCGCTGAAGATACCAGTATGGACGGCGACAATAGCGATGCCCGTGTGGTGTTGAGCGTAGCGCGAACCTTTCGCTTCTAAGCTGGTTCCGGGTAATCATCGCATGGCAAAGTGTTGCCTTAACATTACTTTGCCATGAGTTACGCGCCATTTTCGCTTGATCGAGGCTTTGCGACGCTGGCTTATATCGAGTTTATCGGGGACCCGAGTCTCAAACACAGCTCAGGCCGATAACAGACAGCGTCGTCAGGCGAAGCAACTCGCTAGCGGTGTTTATGACGAAACTTGTTCTTCTCAGTTTGCCCTCCCTGACACGCCGCCATCATTCTGGCCGGGCCCCCGGTGCCTGCGACATGATTTGATGCGTCAACCATTAATGCGTCAACCATTAATGAACAGTTAGCCTGTTGCCCCTGTTGCCCCTGTTGCCCCTGTTGCCCCTGTTGGCCCTGTTGCCCCTGTTGGCCCTGTTGCCCCCGTTGTTGTGCTAGCAAGGATAGGTTAGTCAGGTTTTCGACAATCAGAATATCGCGTGGGTATAAACGAACATGCGCAGTCCGGGCATTGCTCTATTTATGATCGCTGCCGCTGCCGCTGCCGCTGCCGCTGCCGCTGCCGCTGCCGCTGCCGCTGCCGCTGCCGCTGGTGCTTTGCCCTGAGTCAGTTCTAAACTGTCTGCTGCAATACCAGATATCTTGATATTTTTTTGGTCCGTTATATTGATGTTTTCTTCAATCGCTTGGGCCGTAAATCCAGGGTGATCAAGGTCGTTAACATAAGCCAAGCTGGCCCAGTCTTCGGTCCCTGATTGATAAAACTGCGCCCAGCCAACGCGCCCTGCCAGCCACACGTCATCGGTGATTTGGTCGGCAACCGGAGGATAGGAACCACAACTGGGCTTTCGAGCGAAAGTCTAAGTACAGAAAGTCTAAGTACAGAAAGTCTAAGTACAGAAAGTCTAAGTACAGAAAGTCTAACTACCGAATGTCTAAGTACCGAATCAGCCGGTTACCTGTTTGTTTTATGAAAGAGTGGAGCCGCATGACTAGTAGTAGTCAAACGCTACCTGGTTTTGTGGTTATTGGCTGACCTGGTGATGGGCGATTAGCCGACTTAAATTTGGATAATCATCGGCAATCAATCTACATGGCCGTTCTTCGGGAAATGTGGTTTATCCTTCCTGTGCTCAAAAATTCAGCAGCGCCCTAAAGGGATCACTGAAGTCCTTTTCGAAGCGAACAAGATAGACGCTATTACGTGGCTGCACGGGCACTGCTAACCGCTAAACAAAAGGATTTGAACCGTTAGCGGCATGGTCTGTTTTCTCAAATTGGTTGTGTGTACAGCACCAACCGCGAATAGCCTATTCCAGAAGGGGTATTCGCCCGTACTGAATTGGCCAGATGCGATGATGTTCGGTACGTTGGTTACTACCACGCGATGGAGGGTGAAAGGCTTTGAAAGATATTGCCGACTTAACTGGTCGTAATCGATAGCGGCGATTCATGACTATTTATAAACGCCACCGATTCCCGCGCAAATTATTCGCTGAGATTCGGTCCGTAAAGACCGACACCCAAATGTCCTGCAATATAGCGAATAGCTCTCATTCCGCGAACGCTATTGCCGGCAGGGTTAAGCGGTGGAGAAAATGTCGCGATCGCAAAGCGACCGGGCACGATAGCAACAATTCCGCCGCCGACGCCGGTCTTAGCGGGAAGGCCTGCGCTGTACATCCACTCTCCTGATTCGTCATAAAATCCGGCGGTTGCCATGATGGCCAGTAGTTCGGGTACGTGGCTCTGGGGTATCAGGCGCTTACCGGTCTCTGGGTTGACGCCCTCGTTGGCGAGCGTTGCACCCATCATCCCCAGGTCTTTGGTATTAATGCCAATTGAACACTGCTTAGTATAGACGCGCAGCGCTTCTTCCGGGTCGCTGTAGAGGCGCTCATAGTTGTAGAGCAAGTTGGCAATACCACGATTACTCCATGAACTCTCGTACTCGGACTTATATACCGCATCCAGGATCTTGAGGTCTCGTCCGGCATAATCACTGATGTTACCCAGCACTTTCTGCCAGCGCTCTTCCTCTGATGTGGCGTTAACCAGACTGACTGCGGCAATGGCCCCGGCATTAACTAATGGGTTCACCGAACGCTCGGGATAAATTTCAAGTGCTAACTTGGAATTGAATGCCAGCCCAGTCGGCTCGATCCCGATCTTTTCTCGGATCGTCTTGGGGCCTTGTTCAGCCATGATCAAAGCAGCGGTGAACGGTTTGGAAACGGACTGTATGGAAAATTCGTAGTCCAGTTCACCGGCGGAGTAGACCTGACCGTCGCGGGTCACGATAACTACGCCGAACATCTCCCTTGGTACGGTGGCCAAAATAGGGATGTAATCGGCGTTGGCGCCCTCTTTTACGTCCTTGAACTGTTTGTAGGCGCTATCTACTGCTCGCTGGAAATCATCGGCATTCAGGGGTGCAGCAAGTACGCCGGTAGCGCTGAACAACCAACAGGCGAAACCGGTGAGGTAACGTAATACTGGTATTTTCATCGTGAACTCCATTTCTTGTATTTGTGGTCCGGCAAGTCCGATCTAGTGCCTCTTCTTGATGTCGCCCGAATCAAAGTTAACCTTCAGCGCAAACTATATACTGTAATCGTCGATTCTCCTTTGCCGTCTTCCCTCTCGTCTCAGCCGAACTAGTCGTGGCATCGTTAATTTGGCCGCTCAAAAGTAGATGATAATATCGCCTAAGGATATGTCTTGGTTGTAACTGCAGGGACAATAGGCGTTATATATTCTTTCCATAATTGTCTAGTCGTTTGACATTGGGTTGTTTTTCCTGGGTCGCCTACAACCCGGAGAAGTTGAAGAAGCCCCCCTTGCCAGCGGTGGTCCAGGTAGCCGCCCCGGGCCAGGACGCTATGGAATCGGGTGAGATTGACCCTCGGTTTTGGCGCGAGAGCGGACAATCGCAGTAAACAAATTAAAGACTGTTATAACGAACGTTGAGTCCTAACAAAATTGAACGCTTGCACGATTCTTATGAATTGTTTCGCAGCTAAAAATAGTAAATGGTTATCGCTCCAACATAATGCTGCTAGCTACCTTCACCCAGTGCATTCAGCCAAAAATCGATCCAAAAATATAGTTAGCGAGCATCGCCATTCACCTTCGCAATAATGCGCAGTGGACCGCCACTGCCACCACGAATTTTAATGGGCAAGGCCACTACATAAATACCTGTGGCCGGCAGCTGCTGTAAATTAGCCAAATTTTCAAAGGCTGGCACATTGTGCGTCATCAACGCAACGTGTGCAGCAAAGCCGGTAGACTTACCAAAGTCGATACTAGCCGTATCAATACCTACTGCCTTTATTTGCCGATTTTCAACGAGCCAAGTTGCGGCTTCGGCCGACAAACCAGGAAAGGACAATGCAGCAACACCTTCAACACCGCGCAAAGATGTGCCTAAATAATTTTTAGCATTAGGCCAGTAGTAACCAAAACCGGTGCGAAACAGCACAATAGATTGCCTGGGTATTAGGCCATTGGTTTTCTCCCACCCAGCAATATCGTCGATTGAAATTAAATGGTCTCGATTCTTACTTACTTGAATGGCCACATCAACGAGCACTGCATTACCAATCAATTGGTCTAACGGAATCTCATTAACGGGATGCTTACCCTTGGCAAAGTGAACCGGCGCGTCAATATGAGTTCCGCCATGCTCGGCCGTGGTGAATGAGTAGGCAGAATAGTAGTAGCCGGCTTCAGTCATTCCTTCTGCATCTGTACTCAGTTTAAAAGGCTCTGCTGTAGGCCAAAATACTGAGTCAGCCGAAAGATCATAGGTAAGGTCAATCCATAGAGAATCATCGGCCGCCACTGGATGGGTTAGAACAAGCAACAGCAACACGTAAAGCGCATGAACATTTCGAACGATAGACTGCAAGTACATAACTTTCTCTCCGCACAGCAACGACTATAGTTATCCTGATACTCATAGCCGCAGCTATGACGATGTCCCCAAAAGACCCTGGGATAGAAATTATAACAGGGCTTTTCGAGCGAAAGTCTGAGTATCTAATTAGATCGGTTGCCTGCTTGTTTTAAGAAAGATTGGAGCCTTATGAATGAGTCTGTTTGAATACGTTGGAATCAAACAACCATTATCAACTGGAGAAAATTCGATGACTGAAAGAGACGAACAGGGCAGGTTTCTGCTGGGACAAGAAGGATTACCGGACGCTGGCAGACCAAAAGGTTCAAAGTAAAACCTGTCCGGTCGGTTCATCTACGACCTGGCTGAGTTGTGGCAGAGAGCGGCAAGAACATCCTCGCGCAGATGGTCGTTGAAAAGCCTTGTGAGCTTGTTCGTGCGGTGTCTAGGGTTCTACCGAGGGGTGAGGTGCGGTTGCGGGAGGGCGCAGTAATGGCTCTTGATTATATGGGGATGGATAACCTTGGGTCTCCTTTTTGAATCGTCACGGTAAAAGTAACGGTAAAAATCTGGTTAAAAATCAGGGCAAAAGTAGTGCTGAATGAAACGCCAGTCGCGCTGCTTCGATACTCACACGTTCGCTCGAAAACACTGTTATCATTGCTATTTGCCGCGTATCTGCAATATTGCAGGCACTTTTGGGCACTGTAGGATGGTGACGTTATAAATCGCTCAAAATAAGCGAGAGTCCGATCTTTGTAGATAATTACTAATTAAACCTGACGGTATCGCTTTCAATTCAAATACTTTAGATGGACGAAAAACCCCATGAAAGGAATCATAAAACAGACGAGTGCAAATGGGCTGGGCGGGCCAACCGGTAGATTACTGTCCTTCTTTCTTTTCGCAATAACAGCAGTGGTTTGTGTCAATGTGCAGGCGGAAGAGGAAGCAGCAGCCGCTGGTGTCGGACAGGGTTGGGTGATTGAAGAAATATTAGTCACTGCACGTAAGAGAGAAGAGAACATTCAGGACGTAGGGCTTTCTGTATCAGCCATGGGTTCCCGTGAAATCGAAGACAATTTTGCGCGGGATATTCGCGATCTGGGGCAGGTATCCCCAAATCTCGTGATTGATGACACTGCCCAAGGACCAGGTGGTGTCGCTTCCGTTTACATCCGTGGTGTTGGCGTGTCAGAAGTTGAAAAGAACTTTGACCCGGCTGTTGGTGTGGTGGTTGATGGTGTTTTCCTTGGCGCAATGAGTGGTGGTATCACTCGCGCTTTAGATTTGGAGCGCGTTGAAGTACTCCGCGGGCCACAGGGTACTTTGTTTGGTCGCAACACGATTGGTGGAGTGATTAACCTTGAGCGGTCAAAGCCCACTGGTGAGTTTGGGGCAAAATTCAGGGCGACGGTTGGCAACTACGATACGCGTAAAATCGATGCGTTAGTTAATTTCGGTGTGACAGACCAACTTGCCGTTAAGCTCAGCGGATCGTTCGATGACCAGGGCGAAGGCTTCTACGACAATATCAACACCGGCCGAGACGAAGGTCGTACGGAATACCAGTCGCTAGGCTTCAATGCGCTCTATACCGCATCAGATGCACTGGAGTTTGAGTACACCTACCAAAGGGAGCGCACCGATCAGGATACTCCGCCATTATTAAACGTGGGGCAACCTGGTCAGTTATTCTGCGATGCGTTTGGTTTTTGTTCGCCTTCGCTCACAACACCAGTATCGGGCGGTCGCTACAAAACGGCGCAAGCACTTGTCGGTCCGGACGATGCAACTTTCGATGCAGACACTCATATCCTGGAGGCGCATTGGGACATTAACGACAGTTGGACGATGGACTACGTCTTTGGAAGCTGGGAAACAGAAGAAACCGTGCTAACGGATTTTGATGGAGTACTACCGTTGCTATTTCATACAACACGACCAGCGGAATACGAGCAAACAAGTCATGAAGTTCGCTTCACCTATGATGGCGGTGGCGCATTGAGCGGTACCGTTGGCTTATACTTGTGGGAAAGTGAATACGAGATTCGACTGCGTAGTTTTATTGGTTTTGCAGTGCCGAACCTGGTGCTGGATCTACCCCAGACCAGCGCGCAGGAAACCGAATCTCAGGCGCTGTTCTTCGAAGGCGATTATCGAGTGAATGACGCGTTAACACTCACCCTGGGTGGTCGATATACCCGAGACGAGAAAGAAACCGCACAAAGCGGGATCGTTACGGCATCTGGTGACGATGATTGGACCGAGTTCACACCCAAGATAGGTGCTCGCTATCAAATCACCGATGACGCCATGGCCTACGTGACCTATAGCGTCGGCTACAGAAGCGGTGGATTCAACGGGCGAGTGGATAGTGTTGAAACCGCGACCACTCCCTATGATCAGGAAACAGTCGACAACATAGAGTTGGGATTTAAGTCAATGTGGCTCGACGGAAAATTACGTCTCAACGGAGCGATTTTCCGTATGGACTACGACGATAAGCAGGAGGAGCTTCAACTACCGTCGGCTACCAGTGGTACGGGTCAGGTGACGTTAGTCGCCAATGCATCGACTGCCACCATGCAAGGCTTCGAGTTGGATTTTCAGTTCCTTCCCTTTCAGGGACTGAGCCTGCGAGCTAACCTGGGGATACTCGATGCCGAGTATGATGATTTCAGTTTTATCGGGGCCACAGGACTTGTTGATCTATCGAATCTAGAATTCCGTCGCGCACCAGAAGTGACTGGTAGCGTGAGTGGAACTTACGAGTGGAATGTAGGTGAAGGTCGAGTCTGGGTGCATGGTGGTGTTCACTACCTCGATCAGTACGAAGTGGATTTCGCTAACAAGCCGGAATTGACCAATGATTCTCAGAGTATTGTTAACGCTTCACTCAATTACGCTTACCGTAATTTTCAGGTCAGTGCATATGGTCACAACTTAACTGAAGAAGATGGTTATGGCATTGGATTCGATGTCGCCGGTCTGTGGTCCTACGCTGCAACTCGAGCGCCCAGAACTTACGCGATCGAGATCAGCTATACTTTCGAGTAATAACGACTAAGAAGAGAAGATATGTCCGATCAATTAGCTGTTACGACCAACAAAGCGGTGGTTAGAAAATTCCTTGAGGCATTTTCTGAAAGCCGTTTTGATGATGCTCTTGATTTAATGGACGACGAGGGGACCTGGTGGGTGGCTGGTTCCACGGATATTTCTGGCACCTACACAAAAGAAGGGTTTCGTGAACTCGCTAGTGGCGTTGCCGGTGGTACGAGAGCCGGCATTCGGTTGTCGCCCACCGGTATTACTGCTGAAGGTGACAGAGTGGCGGTTGAGGCTGTTTCCGACGGTGAAACGCTCGACGGTAAACGCTACTTAAATCAGTACCACTTTCTCTTCGAATTCAAAAATGGCAAATTCATTGCGGTACGCGAATACATGGATCCAATGCACGTTCGAGAAGTCTTTGGTGCATAAATTTCACGAAGGCTTTAGGCCTGAGGTAAGCGGCACGGTGGTGCAGGCTTAGTAAGATACGTACCGGTAGGTTATTGAATTATTTGATGCCAATGTCAGGCTTTCGTCTTGAGATTCCCTGTTTCGGCGGTTCGATTCCACCTTAGAAGATCATTCCCCATGCTAAAAAATAAGAGGGATAACCTGCGCTTTCCGCTACTGTCATAAGTACAGAGGCAAGGGTTAGGGCGTTAGGGTGTTAATGAGGTTCAAGTTTTAGGGCCCGAATTATAACAGGGCCTTCGACACATCAGGTCAACTGGCCAGGTCTTCTTGTGTTGGGCAATAAACGCGTATTTCACGTTGTTTCCTTGGCGAAGAAGACCATCGCTTTTTCTAATATATCTTTCTACATCTTCAAGCGCCGGTTTTCCTCCCTCAACTGGCTGATTTCTGCCTGGTCTGGCGTCAGCTTGCCGTTTTCACGGAAAGCTTGTCCGTCCCTTGATCGCTGATGCTCTTTAATTCAGCGCCCCAACATGCTGGGGTTGATGTCGAGACTTTTCGCCGCTTCAATTCTAGTGTAACCCTGATCTAGTAACAGGCTGACGGCATCCAGCTTGAATTTTTTCGGATACTTCTTTCTTGTGTTCATTTTTTGATTTCCAATTATGGATATTATCCCTTAACCGGGTTGTGCAGATCTATTAGGACACCTCACGTTTGATGAGTTGCTGCCCCCAACGATCGGGCGCTGTATCTCTCATTGCACCAGGGAGTGCTGATTTGTCCGACAGTAGGGTACTGTCCGCCATCCAGAGGCAGATTTGCCGGATCTATGGCAAATGCGTTTGGGTTAGCCAGCCATTCGGCTGCATATTCAAAAACCGAGCTCTGACCACTGCGCTTAGCTACTTAACGGCAACGACCCACTATATGCGTATCACCGGCATGATTGATGTAGATTTCGATGGTGTCTGCCATGACGCCCCTTCTTCCGGCTACGCGGCTGTGTCTTTTTGGGCAGTCGGTCTTCATCAATATCTAGTCCCAGGGTACTAGTCCCAGAGTACCAGTAGCACGATCAGCCACGTTTCCGAGACCTTCAATCAAACCCAGGATAGAGCTCGCTGGCGCATAGATACTCATTGAAACAGAAGGGTCTCCTTTCTCGACCTTATAGCGTGTGCCTCGGCTGATGAATGCGCGTTCCGTCATAGAGACTGTCGAGATGCGGCGTTTTTTGCTCGCTACAGCAATGTCCAGTCCCAGTCTGATGAGGGCTTGCCGAGCCGCTCTTGGCAGTGTGCTGGTTGCAAGTGTCTTCATAACACGTCTTGTATATTGAACGATAACTCCTCTAAATGTTCATAATAAAAGACGTTACGGCCTAAAAACTGTCGCTTGCCAATATCGACAACATCGTCGCTGCCCTTAAGACACCCTATGAATCAATCAACTGAATCTGGTTATGGGTCCTGACCCCTAATTTGCTTATGAACCACTTTTTTGCGTAACCAGCCAAGCACATCATCGCTCTGAAGTGACAGTTAAGTTAGCAGTACCACGCTCGCTGCAAGCGGCGAGACGATGCTCACTGAAAACGTGT